>Ga0315914_1003811_pt1 | contig 22738 bp, 19 predicted proteins | sample MpolenodulesMG_FD_203920 | JGI IMG/M metagenome (GOLD analysis project Ga0315914, IMG submission 203920) | Medicago polymorpha root nodule microbial communities from Los Angeles, California, United States - elongated nodules | ecosystem: Host-associated > Plants > Roots > Nodule | place: USA...
TTATAAATATTATTTGTCTTCACTCCATGTATCAATGCAATGCATTCTGACAAATTACTTTCCAATGGTTTGTTTGATTTGTCTTGATTTGATTCATTAATTGATGAGTCTTCATTATCCTTTACAAAAATAACTAACAAATATGAATCTGTTTTGTGTGTTTTAAGTTGCTTATTTTCTTTTTGTTCCTTTTTTTCAATTTAACGTAGCCATGAAAAGAAAAAAGGATTCAATTGCCCATGTTAGGGCTAGCAGAAGATGCAATTAAGGAAAAAGAAAAGCTGATGAGGCAGACAGTCATGAACTTTGCCCTTGCGTATTTATCTCACATCACCACCCACATTTTGCTTCAACTTCCCTTTAAATCTCTTCTCATTTGTAGATGTCTGTGCAAAATCTGGAAAACAATGATTTCAGAATCAGATTTTGCTAAATTGCACTTTGAGCGATCTCCAATTAGTCTCATGATTCGGACCCATGACAAAAATCGAGTGTCAAGAACCCTGCACCTTCTTGAGTGTGATCCTGAAAAGTTTGAGATTCGAAGCAACAATCAAGTGAAGCTTGACCCTATATTCAAGCTTCCTCTTCGTGATGCCAAATCATTAAGGGAGAAAAGAGACGAGATCAAGATTAAATCCAACCGCCCTCTTCGCGCTGCAAGATTAGTTTCGGACAAAAACGTTGAAAGCAGTAATAGGGGTACACAAAGCCTTTATATTACTTGCAACAAAGATTATGATAAGTTTAATGTGTGAATTCTTGCAATGGTTTACTTTGTTTGTCTCATCCATCTATCGGAAACCCATTAGTAATCTGCAACCCAGTCACGGGAGAGTTCATAAGACTTCCTGAAGCTACTACAACTCCTTTCAGGTTAAACACAGCCCGGGTAAGAATACAAGGACAAGCTGGTTTTGGTTTCCAACCTAAAACAAATGAATATAAGGTGATAAAAATGTGGATAAGACGTGTTCGGCGTGCCAATGACTGGGTTTTTGAGCGTGTGATCCTTGAGATAAACACACTTGGAGCACCATCATGGAGAAATGTTGAAGTGGATCCTCAGATTTCTATTTCGAGTCTTAAGTATCTCACTTGTGTGAATGGTGTTCTTCATTGGATCAAATTTGAGGGGCAAGGTCAATATTATGTTTCTGTTTGGAAAGTGAGAGATTACAGTTATTTCCTTCTCCTCCACAAGTGTTTGGAAATAATAATAATAATGGAATTCATGGTAACAGGCTTATTAGCATGGGAGAGTTAAAGGGATTTCTTTACATTTGTGATTGTGACTCGACCTTTTTCTTTGATGTCACGGTGTGGGTTATGAATGAATATGGCATTGGAGAATCATGGACTAAGGCTTACAACATTGATAATACTGCAGTCAGTTCTTTGGGCTATCCTGATCTCTTTTGGGATTATGGTTTATGTTGGCCGGTAATACACTTTGAAGATTGTGCTGCGTTATGGTATTCTATTTGGATAAAGGAAGACTTGTTAGGCCTAGATCTTCTCACTTAAGGTTGTCATGTTGTTACAACTAAATACGTGGACACAATCTTTCGTTACTAATGACATCTTATAAATTTCCTTTATACTTTCCATGTTGACAGTGGAGGATAAAATGGATAGTTGTTGTAATGTCAGTTTTATAGTTGTTAAGTAGTAAATGGTTTTCAAGACTATTCCATCCTTTGCAATTTTCAGTTTTGCTAATATTACTTAACCATTATTCCCGAATATTGTTTTAATTTATATAGGTGTGCAAAGTTTAAATTGCGGGAAGAAAATGAAGTTCTTTCCTTGTCTCAACGGATTGTGCAAAGTTTTTTTTTACCATCCGATGGTGAAGGATTTTGGTGAAGAACCCGCTTGCTAAGAAGAGTACGACTATTTTCACATTGATGTGTATTTTGACCCCTGCTTACTACAATTTTAGGCACGATACTTAGGCTTTGTTTCGTAACAATGGTGTTATTTTATATAAGTGTGCAAAATTTAAATTGCGTGAAGAAAATGAAGATCTTGAATGATGACAATTATCCTCCTCCTTTGGTGACCAGATTTTTGATAGAGTACACCTACAAAGAAGGAATTTCATAAAACATTTTAGGATAAAGGATTAATGCTAAATCACAATTATGATATTTCAAAAAATAGATATCTCATTTTAAGATGCCTATATAAAATAGGCATCTTAAAATGAACCGTCGAACCATCTATTTGATGAGTGTCGATCGAATTGATTTGATTTAAAACTTTTAACAATTGAATTTCAATTTTTTTGGCATGAAAATGAACCCTTTACCATCCTTTTGTCAAGTTCACTTGAAAGTTATTTAAATTCGGACATGTTTCCCTTTGAATTTGTTGTATGTGAGTAGAAAGAAGTCCCTTTTGTTCCTTTTTAGTTCAACTTTTACCATTTTATACTATTAAGTGGTTCAAGAGTTTATGACCATCAAATGGTTCAAGAGTTTGGCAGCATAGTTTTAACTTTATGTCCCGTGAAGGGATCTAGCTCTAAATCTTGGTCTTTACTTCTAGGGAAATGCTAACCAGGGCACTAGCTAAGAAGATTAATATAAAAAGGGTCATGTTAACTTGTGTCTTAAGGGCACATGTTAAGCAACCCAAAAAGAGCAATTTTGCATTGGAAAATATAATATATTAACTTTTAAAAAGTTGAATGCACGACTTTTTATGCGTATATTTCTTTAATAAGTTCCTTAACATGTGCCCTTGAGGGCACAAGTTAACATTTGCCATATAAAAATTATACATCGGAAATTGGTGAAAAATGGAATGTTTAACTTTATGAAAGTCAAAAAATTGTTCTTATAATGAAAATTTTCTATTTTTGGATTTTTAACCAATGCCCTCAGAGTACTAATTAGCAAAACTCTTAATTCTATTATCAATTAGTGGCTTAGATTGATTAATAATAAGCGATACATTATTTTTAAATTTTCTTCTCCATTATAACACTCATCCCTCCAAAATGGCAAAACAATTAAGGACTTTTAACTTATTGTTTCTTTTTCTATTCTTCTTCCTTTGTTTTTTTAGACGCATAAGGAAAAAAAATATCTAAAAGTGCAGAAGACAAGTAGTTCAGATTGACCATCAGCTAGGGATCAAAAGAGAAATGTATTTGTGAATGTTCATGCGTTCCTTTACTGTTATGTTAAACTCTTTAGCTCTTTCTCAAATAACATCATCATCTATGTATATCTTTTTTTTTGGTAGTGGCCGGGGTTTGAACCTCAGACCTTGCATATTTTATGTATTGTCCCAAGCAACTGAGCTAAGCTCGCGAGGACTCATCTATGTATATCTACGACAACAAAACCCAATTCAAATAAAGATGATTATTTTAATTTGTAATTATTTATATAAGAAAAACACCAAGAAGAAAAACTATGCAGTTTATTATGCGTGTAAAAGTCATTAATTGTTTTGCCATTTTGGAGTGATGAGTGTTCTCTAATAGAGAAGAAAATTATAGCCTACCATATCACTTATTATTAAGCAATAAGCAATCTAAGCCGTTAATTGATAATATAACTAAAGGTTAAGATTTGGAGTAAGTAAGAAAACTTACTCTTGGAGTCAAAATATTCCCCATCATGATTCAATGTGATTCAAACTGTCCGACTTTCGGCTAGTTATTTTAAGTTTTTGCCAATTGTTAGTATTATTTTTAATTTCATTATTATTTTTTAATTTAAGTGAATTTTATTATATTACACTCTTTAATGTAGAATAATAGTATTATTATTTATTTAAGTCTATTTAGATTTCTGTCTTGTTTAGGTGTTTGTTTGGTTCAAATTGACAAATCAATCAATGACTTCAAGTCAACCTGGACATTAAAGAAATTATGTGTCTCATAATTTTGTTTTTGGCAAAATTCAATATGAATAAAAACGTCTTCAAAAATCGTTAAATTATGGCATTGATTGTTTTATTAGAGAACAATTGTTTCATAAAGAAAATATTAGAGTATTAAATATCATTTGAAAAGCCAAAAGTAATCCATATTCAAAATTTTATTTGGAAATGTTAATTTGTGCCCTTAAGAAACTAAATATAGAAATATTTTGTTGAAAATTGTGCATTCAATATTCTAGAAATTTAAAATCTTATCTTTTCAAGACAAAATTAATGATTTAATTCCATTTTTAGTAAGGGCACAAGTTAACACTATCCAATTTTATTTTATTTTTGATAAAAATGAGGGCCTAAGCCTAGCAACAAGGAAAAACTACAAAATAATTAATTGATGGGTAGCAATCCCCATAATACTAGCTAACGGTAAATGTCTAATCTGAGTCGAAAATGTCTCATATATCTTCAGATTATAATCCAAAGAGCACGGAATATTTGCTAAAGTATCTGCACACTGATTAACCTCTCGATATGAATGAGAAACATCAACATTCCAACCCATCTCTAATAAGTGACGGATTTTATTAACTAACCCTCTACTCAAGCGGCTATTTGTCATACCTTCCTTTATAGTTTGGTCCACCCTAATAGAATTTACATTCAATTCAACTGCTCTAAATATCATTCTTCTCGCATATCTCAAACCCTCCAACACTTCCCAAAGCTCAGCCACAAATGCACTAAAATCGTCAATAAATTTAGCAAAACCACCAATTCATTCTCCATCACTCCCTAAAATTTGGTAACCAATCACCTAAAATTTTCCAATTCCACTCACCATTTGAATCAACAAGATCACTTACTTTGGCTTCCCATAATTCATGTGCTACTGCTATATTATCATATGCTATACAGTACCCTTCCTTGATCCAAGCATGTCTCCAAGCCTCTATATCGCAACCATCGCCAATTGTCCACAAGTTAGCTTCATTCATATGACTACTCAAACCTTAAAATTGCTTTCCAATAGCTAGAGTCGGATGATCTAATCTCAGCACCATTACTCAAATTAGTACACTCATATTTACCACGAATCGCATCACACCAAAACTCCTTTGCTCCTGTATGAATTTTCCAACCAAGCTTAAGCAGACACACTTGATTCATGAAACCTTCTCAATCCAAGACCCCGCATCCTTTTTGGTGTAGTTACCACATCCCAACCAACAACATGGTACTTTCGCGCATTATCGGTCTCACCCCAAATAAAATTCCTCTATAATCTTTGAATATCATCTAAACATGCCTTTGGAATTTCGTTTGTCATCATAGGATAAATAGGTATTGCCTCCATTACACTTTTTGCCAAAGAACTCTCCCAACAAAGGAAAGTTGTTTAGCTCTCCACACCATAAGCTTATTGCTAACTTGATCAACTATATACTGAAAGTCTCCACGTTTAGGTGCTATACCATTCAAAGGAACTCCAAGATACTTCCCAAGATCATTTGTTTCTCTAAACCCAGAAATTTGAGTAAATTTTTCCCGAATATTTCATCCCACATTTTTGGAGAACAAAATACTAGTTTTCTCTTGGCTCCCCTTGTACCCTGACATTCTGCAGAAAAAATTCAGAATACTCATGACGCAATTCGTCTGTAATTCACTTGTTTCACCAAATAGCAATAAGTCATCTACAAACATCAGATGAGACACCATTCCTTCTAGCTCTTAGAGTATGCCATTCTCCTTTATTCAATGCATTCAAAATAAGATGAGATAATTTGTTCATACAAAACACAAACAGATACGGAGAAATTGGGTCTCCTTGACGGATTCCGCGCTGTGGGCGAAAACAATCCGTTCTAGCACCATTCCATTTAACATTAGTTTCAACACTGGTAACGGCATGCATAATAACATTTACCAGCCTTTCAGGGAGTTTAATCTCCAACAGAGCTTTCCAACTAAATTCCCAACTAAGTTTATCAAAAGCCTTGGACAAATCAACTTTGATAGCAAAGTAACCCCTCTTACCTTTCATCTTATGCATACTGTGAACCCTTTCCTTCGCCACAATAATCTTCTCATGAATGTTTCTCCCCGGAATAAAACCAGTTTGATAAGGAGACACCAACTTTGGAATACAACTATTTTAATCTTTCTACCATAACTTCACTGACAACCCTGTGAATTGTATTACACAAGGAGATAGGCCGAAACTGATTAACAAATTCAGGTTGATGCACTTCTGGGATGAGACAGATATCTGTTTGGCTTACCATTGCAAGAGCATTCAGATCATCGCAAACCCTACAAACAAAATCACAAACCGAGCTTCCCACCAGAGACGAATATCTGTTTGGTACTTTACCATATTCACAATTTTAATTTGAAAAATTTTAAGCCGCATTGACTTTTTTTAGAGAGAGAAGCTTCACCACTTCTCTAAAGTTTTATTCTCCTTCATTCACCAGAGAGAGATGATTTTGGGTCATGCTTGGCTCAAAATCACCCATCGGCTTTATTTTTTAACTTATTTTATTCTAAACAAGTAATTTTCACGTAAATCAGATTTTTCTTGTGTAGATTGAATTTTGACGTTTTTCGGATAGATACTCAAATATTTGTCTTTAAATTAACTACCATATAATGGTATTGTCACTAAATTATTTCTTATTTATTATTTCGTAATGATATTAATTATTTTGTAATATGTCAGGAGTGTAAATAACCTGAGCCATTCATGAACTATTTGAGCTTGAGTAGTTAAATACTCTTTCAAGTTTGTTTAATAAGTAAACAAACTCAAACATAAGATTGAGCTCAATTAATTAAATGGCTCAAGAACAAGCTTATTGACTCCATGTTAAAATATTTAATCTAGGATAGTAAAAGTAGCTCGGTAAACTAGGTTCTTGCAGGTAGCAAAAGAAGACATTGAGATAAATAACAGGTGAAATCTAAATCTAAATATATTTCATATAACAATTATTTGTAGAATTCTTTTTTTTCCTTTTTCTTTTCCATTTTGGGTAGAATAGAAGATTTTTATTTATAGTTACACATTACAAGTTATGGCACAAGTAAATCCAGAAAACCCTGACACTTAAAAATGATGTACACTGATGGAAACTCTCAACTTTGATACCTGAAGCCAATCCAAGCAGGGTCTATACACTCTATGAAACACTTCTTGACACAGTCCTCTAGACTAAGCTTTTAACACAATCCTTTTGCGAGACGACGCCATATTCAATATAATTTAAGTTTCAGAGTTCCATGGAATGGCAAGAGATTGCAAAATCTGCAGAGCATATATCACAATGGCTTCAACACAATCTGCACAGGAGATCATCTTAAAAGGGAACTCCAACACTCTCTCATTTGAATCATCTCCGCCTCTGAAACACATCTAAGCTAGATCCTTCGATGACGTAGAGTTGGGCTTGTTACGTTTCGAGAACCAATGCTTGCAGTTCTTAAAAGTCTCCGAAATTCTGGTAAGCTGATCTTTCCATCTTTGTCAATATCAGCTTCCTCGAGCAGAGGATCGATGGAACCTCTCATACCAGTATGCTAAAAAGCCAAAAAGAATATTATATTAACTGCAGAAAATATGCATTTAATGTTGAAAACATTACTTTACAAAACGAGTGAATCGCCACTTTGGTCCCCTGAAATTGTAGAGATCGGACAATTTAGTCTTTGGTATTAACAAAAATTAGAATTAATTGAAATTTCTCGATCACATTAATCCTTTCAAGTCTACTTTAGGAGAATTAGTTTAACAGACTAAGTAATTAATGTCATCAAGAACTTCCAATTTCAAAGATCATTTTGAAATTTTGTCATTTTCAGAGACTATTGTTTAACACCTACAATTTCAGGGCTTAAAACGGCAATTCACTCTTTCACAACATATATATAGAGCTAACGCGGAGTAGATTTTCTAGCTGTGCTCAAACACCCCCTCACCTCAGAATAACACAAACATTGATAAGGGGTACAAAAATCTATTAGTACATTGCAGGAGAACCGCTTTTAATAATCATAGGGAGGGATTTTATCATAAAAACTGTTCAGGGAGAATGAGAAAGATTATAAACCAACCATTCTGAGTTCCTCTGGAGTAATATAGCCATCCTTGTCTATGTCAAATTTCTCAAAAGCAGCCTGTGACCGTTGCTGCCACTTGTCGGAGTCATGTTCCTCCAATTGATGCACATGTAAAGTAGCTGCTACAAACTCGGTGAAATCTACTAATCCATCTGTATTGCTGTCAATCTGCAAGCACACAATGTGCAGATGAGTGATTAGGGGAAGTAACATTTATTGTCATTAAATCTATATTTTTAATAAAATATGAGAAAATAATATCATGAAAGACCAACAAACTTTCTTTCAAATTTTAAAAGTGGAATAAGGGATGATAAGTGCTCGACAAATATGGATGGTGCTTGCAAAGGATATCAAATACTAACCGCTTGCAATATCTCCAATACACGGGATTCTTTCAACTTCCACGGGAGATCTTTAGCAAGAGCCTGCAAAATCTTCACTTTAGACCAAAGCAGGGAATACTAAATTACGGGGGTTAAGTAATCACTAACAGAAAAGTGGTGTGATTTGATTTATGGGTTACCTGTCTCATCTCTTCAAGACTAATAGCACCATTTTTGTCCACATCTATTGCATCAAATTGATCTTTTAGATCAGACAACTCACCTTCGTTAAGTGTGCTAGCCAATGCCTGCAAGATAACCAAGTAATCAGAAAATCAACATCAAACAAGTTCAGCGCCTTCTAGCCTGCAAAGCCTTGAACTGAATTAATGTGTCTTCTTACCCTCAATGCAAATTGTTTCAATCGACTATACTTCACAAACTGCCGCATGTTGTTTAGGACAGATATATCAATTGGAATCTCAGATGCCTCTCCTCCTTCTCTAACCCATGGATGTGCTGTAAATATCAGGAATCATCAGCACAACTAAACATTAGGATATATAGCTATGTTTAAAATGTGTTTTGAAAAGTAAATGAAAAAATTATACATTTAGAATAGGCTTAATAGCAGTTTTAGCCCCCTAACTTTCCCAAAGTTGCGATTTTGGCCCCCTAAGAAAAAAACCTACAAAACCGCCCCCTAAGTTTTGCATCAGTGGCAGTTTTGGCCCCCAAGGCCAATTTTGACTCGGTCGGTCTACGCTGACGTGGCACCCTAAGTGAGGTGCCACGTGTTATTTTTTTTACCAAAAATTGGCCTTGGGGGGCCAAAACTGCTACAGTTGCAAAACTTAGGGGGCGGTTTTGTAGTTTTTTTTCTTAGGGGGCCAAAATCGCTACTTTGGGAAAGTTAGGGGGCGAAAACTGCTATTAAGCCTTTAAAATATGGTTTTGTTAAAGTCTGAGCTCTTTATTAGATTAAGAAAACTCTTAAGGAAAAATCATTTAGAATGATTCCCAAATCTGAAAGAACCAAAATTCTATTAAAAAAAAACTACTGCATTAATTATGCAAAGCAAACCACTCAAATCTGAATGAACCAAAATTCTATTAGAAGAAACTACGGCATTAATTATGTAAAGCAATTCAAGTGTGACTGAACAATTACATAAAGAATTGAGCTGCATGTAAGGATGCTTAGGCCTGTGTTAATTTCGAAAATGACTACCAAAGTACCCTTTATCTCCTTTTAGATAATCAGTTTTTCTACTTTCAAACATACTTTTTGAATGTTGCATACTTACAGCAACAGTTATGTGAAATCAATTTTGCCAAGTTATTCTTTGTCCTAGGTTCCTTAAATTTTTTCTATTTCTCCTCCTTTCTTTCCTTTTAAACTTTAATAATTCGCATACATATGATTCAGAAAACACTCATTGAAAATAAAAAATGTATAATCATTCGTTATTAAAAGACATGTTGGTCTCAAGCAAGAAAGAAATAGCTAATGCAAGGTTTTAAAAAAGGTTGCATTATGAAAAGTCTAAACTGGGCAATTTTGCAATATCCCTAGTTCCCATCTTCACATCATTAAAACAAAATACTTCAATTTTTATGAAAAATAATTGAACACTTAAACTCAGAGTTTGAAATGAAATAGATTTTCATGTGCTTAAACTCTCTCTTCTTTTTTAAAAAGATAAGACTCTGTCTTACACTATATAATAATATACACAATTTGCAGTCTAGTTCGCCATTAAGTATTATTGAACACCCTAAATTTGAAGCAGCGATGAATGTAATTATTTTTAGGAAGGAAACTAGATAATGTGATAAACAGCCTTCTCCTAATAAGAAATAAGTTGGAGGGAACATACATAGAGCCTGAGCAGCCGTTAATCTTGCCCGAGGATCTTTTACCAACAATTTCTTCACAAAATCTTTTGCAGCATTACTTATGGTTGGCCATGGTTTCCGCCGGAAATCAGGCTTGTTTCGTAAGACCTGCATATGATGTGATCACAAAATATTAATTCATGTCCTTTAAAGGAAATAAAGACTAATTCAGGTCCTTAAAAAAATAGATAGAAAATCCAACATAACAAACAGAAAATTCAGAATGCCATAAGAATTAAGTTACCTCCTTGAAGATACCATCTTCAGTCTTATCCCAAAATGGCCGTCTCCCACAAAGCAATATGTATGTAATCACGCCAATACTCCATACATCTGATTCAGGGCCGGACTTCCGTTTCAACACTTCTGGTGCGACATAGTAAGCACTTCCAACAATATCTTGAAACCTCTTTCCTGAAGATTCATTTCAAAGAGATAGAACTAGAACTCTTAAATAAAGATTGCAAGAACATGTCTAATACATAAGGGCATAAAAATGAAACAAATCAATCAAATGATTAACGTAAATAGTTTTCCTCACCAGGTTTTATGAAATCAGACAAACCAAAATCAGTGGCCTTCAAAGCTGAATCTTCTTTGTTTGATTTGAAAAGAAAATTCTGCATGCACAGATCAAATAAAAAAGAATTTAATATCTAGCAGCATAACTCCATATTACTTTAATATTCCAGTGAACTTGACCTCACCTCTGGCTTCATGTCGCGATGTACCAAACCGTGTAAATGACACTGAGCTGCAACCTTCAGCATCTGCCTTACAACCACGGCGGCATCTTTTTCAGTATAACGGCTGTCCTTTCTGTAAAAGAAGAGGTAGAAAAAGTAAGTTCCGAGTACAAGGAAAAAACACATTGCTGATCCTGGTTCCAAAACTTGTGGATTTGTCGACATCTGAATAGCCAACTAGAAAAGGAAAAAATCAATTACATCCAAAATCAAACAGAACTTACTTGTTTAGTATCCGGTCAAGTAGTTCTCCACCTTCGCATAACCTAATAAAGTAAATTGTCAAGCAGTTTACTTAATAGACGTATATATAATTTTGAACAGAACGACAGATATAATAAAGACAACAAAAATGATTTATAAATCAGCCACCAAAAGATAAATCCAGAATTTATTGCAGTTAAATACTGCTTGGAATCATATGAACACAATGAAACAACATAAAAATAAGGAAAATAGGGGGGAAAATTAACTTACTCCATAACTATGTACACATATAAATCATCATCAAAAGCGTTATAGAACTGAACCACATTTTCATGGCCTGTAAGTTCTTTCAATATCTTGACCTCTCTTTTTACATCCTCAACTGCTATAGGGAGAACCATCTGCCACAAAAGTCAATGATTGATTCATAAAACCTCTTGTGTGTAAACGAGGCAGAGCAACAACAACAAGAAATTACTAGAAAGAGCTCTAGTATATAAGAACTTAAAACTCAGATTACACATTCATTTAAAATCAAATAGCAGGCATTACATCACTAACCGGATCTGAAATTACTCAACCAATCTTTTACTTGAACTCACATTATTCTATCTAGCATTAATAAACACTATCATAACCATCCTCGAAGGATGCCACAACTGATGAACCCAATGGCGGGAGAAACTGGAAAAAAGAAAATGGAATAAAAAGAGAGGGGAGGGTCTTTGGTTTTAAATCGCGGCAAGCAACCACAAGTACGATTATGAAGGACTCCTTAACCGCATCGCGGCCATAATGGCATCTACATCGGTCACATTTATTCATAATTTCCCACAACGTCAAATAACAGAAAAGTTTTGGAGGTCTCCTTAGCCGCATCACGACAATAATTGCATCTGCCTCTACCACAGCTATTCATAATTTCCCACAACGTCAAACATTGCAAGACAGCCACAATTTAAAAACCATATTACAACCAAATGGCTTGATATACAAGTTACATAACAAGTCAAGCTTATTATACCCAGTTACAAATGACTTCAACCACCAGAAAATTGAGCAAAGTCTAGGTCAACACCAACCAAAAAAACATAGATGCAGTATGAAAATAATCAAACACCAACCATCACCCATTGCAAAAACACCCCTTTACAATTAACTTCACAAAACAATCAAACAAATGAAAATGAAATTCATCTATAACCTTATCTTATAATCCCAAAAATCCGAAAACATAACAAAAATTGATCAATCTCCATCACAAAAACAAAATCTCATGAATTCTCCCAAACCCATCAACCAAAAACAATCACAAAATCTAAATATTGATCTACATGTCAAAAAACACCATTTTTTTCTTCTTCTTCTGTGAATCGAAGCAACAAGAGCTGAATCTCAATGATAAAAATAACAATACCTTAGCTTTCTCGAGTCGCTTAACGGCGACACGATCTCCATTAGATTTATCAACACCAACATAAGTATAACCAAATTGTCCATGACCCAACAATTTCCCAAGAGAAAATCTCTTATCAAAATCTTTCTCATACCCAAAATCCGTTCTTTTTCCACAAGGAACATGTCTAGAACCAGTTTTGTCTTTTAACCTATGATGTTGATGATGATTCTTCTTGTGGGCTGTTTCATCTGACCCTCCTTTACGTTTCTGTGCCGTTTGTTTCTGCGCTGTCCCCGCCGTGGTTGCTGTTGATTCCGTCGTTGTTGACGGATTCCGTTTACGGTTATCATTGTTTGTGGTGTTGCTGTTAGAACCACTAACAACCTTTGTAGAGGAAAAACATATACCCATGATGTTTTGTTTGAAAATGATAATTAAGAAAATTTGAAAAAAATGATCATTGATTTAGAAATGAAGAAAGCGTGTGAGATGATTGAGATTGAGAAGAAGGAAGGAATGTGGCAGGAACGACGAAGAAGGGAAGAAGGAGAAGGTGGTGATGATGGTCAAAAGAGACTTTTTTCAACATTGAAATGAAGAGAGAGAAAATATGATTATGATTAAGAAAGTTGATTAAGAAATTAACAATGTTTTAGTTTAATTTATCATTGTAATTATAATGATGATTGTAACAACAAAAACTAAAACAGAAATGGGTTGCCAAAAATGATTTAATTAGTGTGTAATATGTGTTTCTTAATTTTCGAACTTAGTTGTCATATTCTCCTCATGTTGGTTTTAAGGTAATTACAAAAATGTTATACTAAGAAAGTTTGTTATTTTCCACCAAAAGAAAGAGAACAAAGACTAGTTTGTTATTTTGAGAACAACAAACATGACAAGTTAACAGCTCTTATTTTCTAGCTATTAACTTCTTTTTTGACAAGGGTGAGTCAAAAATAAAGTTTGGGGACTGTCGTGGATCATTCTCACAATTGTTAATATGGTTAATATTGAAGTTTCTTGCGTTTTGAGTTGATTCGATTGTGTAGAGATGACATCATTTATTTTCTTTTTCAATGTTTCAAGAATGTAAATGTTTGATCTGTTCAACTTCATTTAAACATCTAATGATGTTTACTATTTTTTTCATGTAACTTATGAGTTGATGTTATCTTCGGTAACAAGTCATTGTCACGACGCAATATTTTTGCTATGAACCATGTGTGGAGTTTGTGGAAACATCGTAACTTGCACATCTAAGAAAGAAAAGTGTTCAAAACTCTAAACATCAACCTTATAAGGCATACTAATTCAAGTATGTACAATGTAAATACAAGCTTGTATTATGAATGGAAATGATATATTTCAAGCTGTGATGTATTATGAAGAGATTTAATGAATCAAGTTGCTCATCAATGAAGAGTAGTTGGATTTATAGTTACTCCTTGAATATTTTTTTACCATTCTTCTTTATGTATTGGTCTTTTGATTATTAATGAAGAAAAAAACTGTTTGTTCTGTAAAATGAAAATGGAAAATAGGTTTGATTTTGTTTTTGGGCAAAAGCAAAGATGAGATGATTAAGTTAAAACTTGTGGGATTTGTTTTCTTCCCTTTTTAAGTATAGTTACAATAATGAAGTTTGATCTTTGAGATTTACTTACCTTGTATGATTTGCAATACATTTTTTAATGTTATATTTGACTCAAAATATTCACAAATTAAATAAAATTACTTTGAATATTCTTTAGCATGAATTATTAAAAATAAAAAAAATCAATTTCTCTCATAGATAGATAGAGACTACCGGGCCCTAAACTTAGATATTAACCTTTTTACAAATTCTAAATTACGCTGTGATGGTGTGATCTAGCATTAAATACCGGCATATACCACTTCATTATTTTTATTGTGTTAAATTAAATATGATTTACACTACCAAAAATTAAATATGATTTAATGGATCCATACGCATTTGTCTATACATTAAATTAAATTTATCAATAGTCAATGGGTGGAACAAGTGGAGTCGACGACTGTTGTCTTAGTTGTCTTCTATCCATCCATAGCTTACCCAACACTCTCACTCGTTTGGCTGCCAGATAAATATTGTCAAATAACTTATCATCATATTTTTCAGAAAAAAACTTTTTTATTTACCTTACATTAATTCAATTAAATCCATTCATGTCTTCCTTCACCTCCTTCGAAAAATGAATTTTTGAATTCATAGAATAACTTATGTATTTGATCAATAATATAAAATGCATACATCAATTATTCAATCGATTTAAAATGTTATTTTTTATTTATAATAATAACTGAAAAGAGTATGATAATGTTTGTTATCTACCATAGTTTGAGGGACTCTAAAATAAAGGAATTCTTGGTAATGTTTTTTTAAATAAACAATCCTTAACAATGTTTGTTATCATGTTTACATTAATATTTCAACAATTATTAATCTATTGTTATTTAATGAAATGTAGTAGACTATTGTAATAACTAGGAGATGCACAACAACAAAGAATAATGATAAAAATAGTGTGCATGAATGAGGTGGATAAACAAGTCCACAATAGCACACTAATAATAAAGTTTGAACCATTGGTGGATGGAGAAGATAAAACAAATCCAACTCTGCATACCCTATAATATAACCAGACATCAAACCACGTGGTCATGAATAATCATTTTCACATATTATTTTAATAAAAGATGAAAATGAAGTGAATGTTTTTTAAGTCAAGCTCATGTGTTCACGGTCCGAGTCCGACCAATCTGGTGCATGTTTGGTGAAAAGTAAACGTGATTTTTGAGGTATAATAAGTTGATTATTTTTTTTTAACCCAAAAAAGAAGGTATAAAATGATTTTGATATATTTTGGTATTATGTCTTGCTAACGAGTGCTCCCAACACTATTTAAGAATTTCAAATTAAAAAGCTATTATTTAGAAAGATCAAATATTTTATTTCCAATGCATAGTTTAAAAAAATTGTCTAAGACAGTAGTTAGGATTTCCTTTTGGTATTTTATGGAGAGAAAAAAATACTTTTAAAATAAATTTTAATTCAAAGTTACAAAAGTTGTTGTATGTAAATGTAATCTTAAGCCTAAAATTTGATGTTGAACTTTTATTTTTACTAATTCAATCTTTAACTTATTTGTAATATGAGGATTCTTTTATATTGATTTTTTACTTAGCTCATTCAAAATCAATTTTAGCTCCAATCACTATGGATAACCTATGTTCAACCTTTGGTAAAAGTACTATTCAATTTTGTGGTCTTACGCCTTTTCCAAAAATGTGGAAGGAAAGACTTCAAGCGATTTGGTTGATTTGCAGAGAGCGGAATGTTAGACATTTCAAGCATAAACAAGCAACCATGATGGACATTGTTGATAAGGTGAAAATCCACTCTTGATGATAGTTGAAAGCAAAGTTTCCTCGTTTCAATTTTTTTAAAATCAATGGTAGTTTCATCCATTGGATTGTGGACGATTTGTTGTAATTTTTTTCTTTTGCTTTGTGATTATCTGTTGGTTTTGTTTTGAGTTCTCTTAGTTGTGGTTTGGTTGGGATGATTTGTTTTAAGTACAAACCTTGACTTATATTGTTTGTATTCTTTTTCTCTTTTCTAGTTTTTTCTTACATAACAAGGTACTTGGATAGAGTCTTAATATTATTCATCTTTTACAACAACAAAAAAGCTCTAAATAAAATACCGGTTAATCAAACTTTATTTAAGTTCACTTTACCTTTCTGTTAAACTTTAAATTATCATACTCACTTTCTCTTGAAAACCGAATGATTATATATATATATATATATATATATATATATATATCAAAACAAATTTTTACAACCAAATGCAAACCACTCATTTTGGTAACGAGTAAAACCCTCAATTCGTAAAACACACACAAGACTTTCAATGATATTTGATCCATAAGTCCTAACTAACATTTGAAAATGCATGACACACCTTCATACACGACTAAGTTTGACAAATTGCCACAATCCAACAAATTACAGCCAGAAATAGACAAAAGCAAAAACGACAAAAAAACTATTTTGAGAGCATATGCACACATTAAACACATCAATAAATTAAATCTCTAGGCAAGATTCTCATCCATAGGTTTATCTTCAAGTTTGGCATTAATCTCCAAATCTTGCAATTGCTTCTCTTTGGCTAGCTTCTTTAGCTTAGCTTTCTCAATATCATTACTCATCTTCCTTGTATACATCTCTGCAAATGTGATTGGTTCTTCTAGCAATGACTTCTCTCCTTCTCTAACCTTGAGAGGATACACAGTTGCATCTGGTGATGGGTTTTGGAATGTGGCTATTGATAAACGGTTATGGTTTGGGTTCACTACTGCTTGGTGATCTGCATTCTTGAATCTTCCATTGCTAAGAATCTACCTCACACATGTAACATGTTCAATTCAATCAATTTAGTATGGACTAAGAAGCAAAATTTCAGTCAAAGTATTCAAGACCTAAATATTTATTACACATATATCATGATATAGTAAATATTTTTTGGTTATACCAATTTTTTCATGACAGCGTAAAACTCTTTCATACATACATACATTCAATCAAATTACACCAAAGGATCACTTTTAAGTTTGTTTATAAAATATATCTACAAATATTTATATTGTACGATTTGATTGAAAGCTTGAGTAAAAAGTTTTACAATGTCGATGTATAAAATATATATTCTCTAATATTCTTATGTGAAATAGATAATTTAGAACAAAAGAACTCATCAATCCATACCCCAACAACCTTGCATTATTGAGAAATAGATTGTAAGGTAGGTTGGTTATAGATGCACAAGTGAGACAAGTCTTGCATTATGCGTAAGCTAGTTTTCACGATTGGATAAATAAATCTCACCATTAAATTAAAGAAAATATGATATGATTTTCTGATCTAATGGTAAAAATGGCACTTGAGCATGGTGCAAAACTTGTTTGTGCATGTTAGACGAAGCATGTAAGGTATATTTTCATACTATCGTAAAGATCATCTGATCAAGATTGGTTGATCTAAATTTAAACGAGTATTTTTTATATCTATGGAGTGTTAATCTCTGTCATAAAACATGGATGAGTAGATGACCAATACCATCTTTAAGATAGTGTTCGGGAGTTTTTTTATCAAGTTAGTTAGTGGTTAACAATCAATTAATGGTTAAGTCATAAAAAATAGCATATCTATATACTCACATGACCATGATCTCCAAGGTTAACAACAAAAGCATCCTCAATAGGCTGAATAGTAATCCATGTTTTACCATCATCCTTTGTAGCTTGAAGTCCACCAACTTGATCTTGAAGCAACAAGGTAATAGTACCTGGATCTGTGTGGCGTTTGTTTCCTAATGTGAGGTCAGGTTTGGGACATTTTGGGTAACAATTGACCACAATTTTTTGATCCATATCCACACATGCTTTTGTCAATGCATCCTTTTCTAAATCCATTGCCTCTGACAATACCTCTAATAGTTTACAACCTAAATTCATCAAGTTTTCACTGTATTCTTCTATTACCTTTTTCCACTCTTCTGGTTTGTCTGGCCACCTTGAATAATCTCTGTCTTTAATTGGATATGAAAAATATATTACCATTTCTCTCCAATCTTGCACTACTTCTCCCTGGATATGCAAATAAAAATCAACAATAATGAGCAGCATTTAATTTTTTTTCCTTCCTCTTATTGTGTTTTTTAATTATAAAAAATTAAAAATTATATAATTCACATGTTCACCTTTTAAAAAAAATATAGAATGTGACTCATTGGTCAATTTTCTAATTCATGATGTTTCACGTACAATTATTTCACAATGAAAGTTGTCACGTTGTTACTAAGAATGTGACTCACATTAACAACTTTTTTATGAATAATCTACAAGTATTTCTAGAATCATTCTTAAAATCCTTAAAGCATGTTATGACGAGTCCTTAAAATCTAACTCATATTAATATTTATAAAAAATAAAAAAAAACTAATAAAGCTCATGTAAAAACTGTTTCTGATCACAATTGAATCGTGATATCAATATTTGATTGAGCACAAATTCATTGCGATAAAAATTGTTTTGGAAGCATTCAATAAAATTATTTTATGCAGTCCTGTAAGTGCAGCTCAATTGGTAGCTACCAAGGATAATATTGGCAGGGGCCGGGGTTCGAACCCTGGATTCCCCACTTCTCCACACTTTAAAAAGTGTGTGATCTAACCTCTAGGCTATTGAACCAAAAAAAAATAAAAATAGTAGCTCTAACCACAACATTTTCATGTATTTAATTAGAGGTGAAATTTTATGCTTAGATGATATATTTTCCAGATAAATATATGTGTGATAGTAATGGATAAAACAAAATTAAAATTGTTAGTATTATTACTTGGAGGTGGCTGGAGACAACGAAACCACCCTTCTTGCCACCGGACATGTCGAAACGAAGCTTCTCTTCCGGTGGCAAAGCAAAGAATTCTCTGGAAAGATGTGTCATCTCCGATATGAGTTTGGTGTCAACACCATGATCAACAATTTGAAAAATACCCCATTCCTCGCAAGCCTCCACAATCTTCTTGCATATCTCTTCTCTACGTCCATTCACCTCATTGATTCCAGCAATTGAAATTACTGGAATCTCGTTGCTGAATTGGTTGTAAGCAACTTTTGGACGTTCGTCTTCATCACGAATGAAACCCGACTCGAACGTGTTTTCCTCGGATAGAGAAGTGATGGTTTTTGCCTGTGCCATTAGTATATATATGTTGTTTAATTTGTTATGTTTGTTCCTCTTATTTATATTGTGGTTTTGTGTATAAATCGTAATATGATGATGGATTAATTGGTTAGGGAATAGAAGATAGCATGCATGTTGTGTTTTTTTGTAATAAGAGGATGAAAGTATGGAATGAATGAATGGATCATAAGATGATTAAAATCGCAATGCTGATTTGCTACCAACCATTTTACCACAAATCCAGTAACTATTTATAGATAGTGATATGTTTCCCATTTTGGGGCAAAGGCAAATATCAATGTAGATTTGTACTAAAACTAGAAAAAGTAAACTTTATCATTTTTCGCAATCTTTATTTTTTTGAGGTGAATATCTTTGTATTTATTAGTTTTAAAATGTAGAAAGTATTGAGTAATCTTAATTGTATAATATCACATTGTCATTGTTCATATAAAAAAATCACATTATTTCGTCAAAAAAAAAAAAAAATCACATCATATTTGTCATCATGCTAACTTAAGATCATAAAAGATATTTAAGTCCTTTAAAATCAATTTAAGGTATTAAATGTTTGTGGAAAAACCTGAGGCTAGCGACTAATTTTTGTTTTGCTTTGTAGAGAGAGTGTAAGTGTAAGTTGGCCTAGGTTTGAATACAAGCTATGCCATTAAAATAATTTTAGGGCTATACATTAAAATAATTTTGATAGAACGTTATGATTTAAAACCTTCTAAATGTTGACCTATCAATTTTTTTCACACATATATGTAACTAATAAATTTTTATGCTACTATCTCTCTTTTTAAAAGATCTAATTTCAATTGCTTTAGATGTACAAAGAACAACAAGACCCAAAAAAAATTCTTTAGGCACCTAGCAATCGCTCACAAGCACCTCAAATATTCGAAAATATCCCTGACAGTAGTTAACTACCGTTCACTACTGACAAGAGTTAAATTCGTTCAATGTAGGAATCATGGTTGGTAACTCCCGTTCAGTGGCAAATGATAGTTAATTATCAGCATAGGTATTTTGGACAATTTGAGTTGTGTGTGAGCAATTGTTAGGCGTCTAACGAGCAATCCCCACGAGACCGTAGGCATGCACTATGGCCCATTTTCTCGAAACCAGTGATGGGCCAAATAGCCCAAAGAAAAGACCCAATTCAAAACAAACGGCTCCTTCCATATTGGGAAACGCGCATTCACCAACGGTTACATTCATTCTATAAGCTCTATATATATGCTTTCACTCTCTTCACTTCTTTTCATTATTCTCTATTCAATCTTTTTTCTCTCTGCAAAATTCATACAAAGCTTTCTACTTTTCTGTATATCTTGATCTTTAATCTGTTTTCAATGGAAACCCCATCATCCACAACAACTCTCACCAACACCATTCCACTTACAAGTCAGTAAAAAAAAATTCTCTTTTCATGCAAAATTATATTTTTATGGTTTAATTCCACTTTTAGTCCTATAAACATCTTGAAAGAAATTCTGGGTCGTTTTAATATTCTTGAATCAATAACATTTATGAATTCTTGTTTTTGTTTTTTGCAGGAAAATTTGAAGATTCTGTGTCAAAATCAAAGGGTCAACAAAATCAAGATCGATGTGCATTGATGGACGTGACAAATGATTCACCAATTGTGGGTCTTGCTGGTGGAAATCTCGAGACACCGTCGGCGAAACAAAGAGGTAGCCGTGTGAAGAACACACCAGGATCTGGTGAAGCCTTGCTGAGGGGTCAAGTGAAGACCCTTATGCAGATGGTTGAAGAAGAGGCTTCTCCTCAAATTCAGAGTCTTTCTGGTAGTGTCAATAACAATGCTTCTGTTGTTCAACAACAATCAATTTCTCAGGTTCTTTTTTTATCCCTTACCAAAGAAAAATGCATGAAATACACTCTTTATTGTTAGTCTTTTTAATTAGTTTGGTCCCATTTTATTGAAACTCACATGTTCTTTGTCACCAGTAGTTGAAATCATTATGTCATTTATATTTTTCTTAAATAAAGTTTTAGGTGTATAAAGATTCATATTTTTAGAATTGATATTATAATTAGTCATTTTTTGTATAACTAAAATTTTATCATAGAACTCTTTATTTCTTTTGAGAAGTTTCAACTTCTTTTGAAAAAAAATGGAGATTTTGCCTAGATCTATAAAGTTTGATTCATCCTCACTTCATGGACTATTTTTGTAGGATTGAATTCAATTTATAAAACTAGTCAAATATAAAGTGTCTTGGTAGCATTCGTATATGTGGCTTGATTAATCAGTTTTTTTAAATAAGATCTCAATTTAATGATTGTATAAATTATTAACCTTGAGACATAATTTTGATGGCAGGTGGTGAAAATGGACCAAGATAGCTGTGAATATGAAAAGTGTGAGATAACAAAGTCCCTTGATTTCTCAGAAAAATCTCAAGTATCAGAATCAGAAGATTGCACCTCTGAGCTGACAGAAGGAAGTGTGGTTGGTAGTTGTAGCATAGATGAAGATGCTTCTATCTGGTCAATGCAAGTCAACTCATGCAACAATGATGAAGATGATGTGGAGGAAGAAATAGCTAAGGAAGATGAAGAAGAAGACTACTATGATGCTGAAAAAGAAGAAGATTATGAAGGGCTTGATGAACTGTGTGAAGGGCTAAACAACATTAGAGTGAATGAAAAGGTGGTTCCATCATTTGCTGGAAAACACACAAGGTTTGTTTACAACAGTGATGATGAACTTGTGAATGAAGAGGAGGATGAAAGTGTAAATGCTGATTCACCTAATGTGATGCATTTGAAGGGATTACCAACACCAAAAGGGAAACATCTTCGTTTTTCTGAAGAGGAAGAAGAGGGAAAATCTGCTAAGTAGTGATTGTCATAAGAAAAAGTTCTGCAAAGTGATTCATGGATGATGAATGATTTTTTTACTCTTTTTTTGCATTGTTTTCTTTCTTTTGTTGAAGACTAATGAGAGACCACAATTCCTGTGGTCTTCAAATGTTCCAATTCCAAATACTTAATAAAAATGTTCCAATTAAAGTTTTAGATTTGTTTCAATTTTTGCTAGCATTGTGGTCTGTGTGATTTGTTCCAATTAAAGTTTTAGATTTGTTGAAAACTTGCTCGCATGGTGTGATACATGATTTTGGATCATTTTAGTCCAAGGAAAATTATATGTACCCATTCTACACCAATAGAGAGATAGAAATAAAGAAAATGACATCATAGATGTGGTAAGTTTTTTTTTTTTTTTTTTTTAGGTAAAAAAAAATTTAAAATTAATAAAAAATAAAAAAAAAAAAAAAAAAATAAAATATAATAAAAAAAAAAAAAAAAAAAAATAAAATTAAAAATAAAAAAAA
>Ga0315914_1003815_pt1 | contig 22723 bp, 11 predicted proteins | sample MpolenodulesMG_FD_203920 | JGI IMG/M metagenome (GOLD analysis project Ga0315914, IMG submission 203920) | Medicago polymorpha root nodule microbial communities from Los Angeles, California, United States - elongated nodules | ecosystem: Host-associated > Plants > Roots > Nodule | place: USA...
ATAACAACCATATTACTCTGTAGCAAAAGACTATAGCTCCAATTTTTTTTTGTTAAGAATCATGTTTTGAGGTTATATAACAATCTAGCATTCAAGATGCTAATTTCCAGTATTATGTAAAGAAAAGAGTGTACTAATCCTGCATAGCTGAAGGTGGGAAAAGTAAATGCGCATTTGAGGGAAATATATTGATCACAATTTGTCATTGAATTCAAATTTTGGGAATCATCTACAGTACAACCCACTCAAATGCAAACACACTTGTTTACATTTATTTTTTAAGGAAATCTTAATTTTTAAAAGAAAAAAGGAAGCATGTGTATTGTGTATCACAAATGAAAATGTGAAATTATCCCATTCATCTATTTTCCTCTCACTTCTTATTTATTGGTTTCAAAAAAAAATATCGCTTTGGCTGGTTTTTAGATTTGTATATGAGAAGTGCTGGCATACACTCTCCTATTTATTAAAACAAAATGGATCCCACTATTTTGGGGATGGGTCCCACCAAATTATGTGGAACTCAATTTAACTTTGTAGAATTCGTGTGAATTTTAACCAATGGGAAAGCGTCCTGAAAGGAGAGTATTAGCGAGTGTGTTATTGGCATTTCTGTTTGTGTATCGGTGCTAAGCACTTATCAAAAGGTATCTGCTAACTGGTGTCATGTTGGGAAAAACAAACCTGAATAACTATTTACTGGAAAGTATCAAAAGAAATTTCTAACTTAATTACATTTACTTAAAAATTAATGATGACATCCTGTGTAAAGATTATTAATGAGATTATGCTATTTGAAAAGCACCCAATAGAATGTTAGCAAGTAATTGTAATTTAGAAGTGTTACCTGCAAGGACCATACACGGACAGTTTTATCAAAAGAGGAGCTAAACAGATATCCCCCTGTGAAACTAAACAAATGATTGTTAGAATTAAATTAAATATACAAACAAATCGTCACATATACTAACAAATCACACGCAACAGCTCTCTCTGAATAACACTCAGGCTGAGCAATGACTATTCTATCAAATAGTTCCCCACCAACACAAAGTTCCTTCACAAGTGCACACTTAAGTGATCCTCGTAAGCACCTATGAATTCCACAATATTTGGTTGGCCTGATATAAGTTGCAGATCCGAATCTCTCTCCTAAAATTTTCTCTATCATCTTCAGACATAAGATTCCTCTTTAATATCGACGTACCAGCATAATTTAGACCAATGGAATTCTCGGTGCAAAAATAAGTTATCCCAAGTTTCCCTTTACCTAATATTTGACCTAACTGTAGAACTTGCTTATATCTTGAAAGGATTTGCCCAATATGTGTCTGGCAATGGATTTTGGATTTGATGGGGTCACTGTTGAAGCGTGTGTGTGTGTGTGTGTGACTGTGGTTTTGGTGGTGTTCTTGAAATCTGAAACTGATTGGAAGATGGTATAAAAGTAATGTACCTGTAACTACCACCGCCGTCGCTTCCATCACCACTATATGTGGCGGTTGTTCCATGGTGGGCACTAACCTCTACAATCGGTTTATTTCCCTTGCTACATAGACAACCCATTTTATGAAGGTTTAACAAGAATGTGATGACTAGAAAGTGTGTCCAGTATAAATAGAAAAGACAGCGGCTGAAAACAAGGGCGTGAAAATAATTTATTTCTTTTGCTGGATGATTGCTTCATAAAGACCATTATGAAAAATTTATCACAATTTATTATCATGGATTCAATCATGGCGCAAAGGAAGATTCAATAGCTTGGTTAGAAAGAAAAGAAAAAATATAGTTTTTGTTATGTTACATTTCACTTTACAATATCAATGTATCATTAATATCTCTTTTTTCATAAAAACATAAAACTAATGTTTCTTTTTATAAAATACCCTTTACCATTTATTACACTTTCTTTCAATTCTTTAAATCTCCTTTTACGATGTCATTAATAAAGAATAATTTTGTAAAATCACTCATAGTTTCTTTTTCGATAAAAAATTAACTACATTTCTTAGTATGTGTAAAAATGTCAAAACGACTAATAATAAAATGGTGGTGACAGAGGTGGTAGTTACAGATACATTACTTTTACACCATCTTCCAATTAGTTTTAGATTTCAAGAACACCACCAGAACCACAGTCACGCACACACGCTTCAACAATGACTCCATCAAATCCAAAATCCACTCCCAGACACATATTAGGCAAACCCTTTCAAGATATAAGCAAGTTCGACAGATTAGGTCAAATATTAGGTAAATGGAAACTTGGGATAACTTATTTTTTCACCAAGAATTCCTTTGGTCTAAATATGCTTGTACGTCGATATTAAAGAGGGGTCTTAAGACTGAAAATGATAGAGAAGATTTTAGGAGATTCAGATTCTGTAGCTTTTATGAGGCCAACTGGCCAACCAAATATTGTGGAATTCAAAGGTGCTTACAAGGATCACTTAAGTGTGCACCTTGTGATGGAACTTTGTGTTGGTGGGTAACTATTTGATAGAACATTCATTGCTCAGTCTAAGTGTTATTCAGAGAGAGTTGTTGCTTCCATTGCATGATTGTCACATATACTAACAAATCACAACACCACAAGTGATACACTGCCGATGAAATAGGTGAAGCAACTTCAACGCATATGCTAACTAAGAGCCTGGTATATAGGTTGCATTTAAATGTGCCACACTAAATTGCACATTAGTAATACCAAATTTTGATGTATTATGAGGCTTGTCCATCTCAATTGAGTCATTTGATGTTATCTGTGATAATATTGGGGATCACTACCCCTCGTGTGATTTCCGCATAGTTCTTTTTTCGAGCTAAGCCCCTCTTTGTAGTTAAAAACAACTGTGATCAACCAACTCAAAAGTTGTATGGTGATCTGCCGTCCAAATCCATGGCAAATGTCAATTATCAGATAACGTATTTATCACTCAATTGAGGACCTTAAGTGTACATCGCCTCTTTGATAACAAATGGAAATATAATTTATTTTATACCTTGAAAATATAGTGTCAAGTATCTTGTTATCAAAACATGCGACAAGTTATATCATGAAATATGATTGATAGAGATAGCAGTGTTTGAATATGAACTCGGAATTCATACCTCCTACCGCTAATCCAGTGATACAACCAAGATGGCCTTGCAGATCTTTAAGCTCAATCATTCCTTGAGATATGCTAGCAGTGAAGTCTTCATCAGATATATTTTTTGCACCTTGAAGAATATCAGGCTGACCACCATCTTCTTTTGCCTGCAACCCATGTTCTCTCGGCTCCTTAGAACTTTCCTCAAGCAACTGACACAACTTGGCAAGAATTACAGGGTGACCTGTGTTGTTCCTATTTACTGTAAGCTCCGAATCGCCCAAAAAACCAAATTGGTGTTTGACAAACAAATCCTGAATGGATTTCCTTACATCCACAACATCTGGACGATTTTCCGGATTGATGTCCAAACACTTGCAAAGAGTCTGCTTAAGTGATAGGTACTCAGAGCTAATCTTTTCTTCCAAAACAGAACTAACTTTCTCCACCCAAGAAATATAACTAGCCGAAACATCAAGACCATTCCCTTCACTCATTTCAAAGGTTATCCGAGGCAGTTCATTTCCAATAAGAAGCTGCAGCAACACACAAGCCAACGACCATACATCCGAGCCATACCCAATTGGATATCTTGAATCCCCACTCTCTGGATTAACAATCCTCTTGTGCAAAAACATGGACAAAACCTCGGGGCTAACAAAAATCTCATTCTCTAAATCCAAACATTCCGTAAACATTGATTTGTGTGATGGTTCATCACCCGTACCACCAGAAACCTGATCCATAATCTTCCTTCCCATCGCTAACACCTCATTCAAATCAATACAAACCCCACCAAGCTCATCAAAACAGAAACACGAAATTCCCAAACAGCCAGCAACCAAACCTTCCAAATTCAAAGCAATCATAGGTTCAATAACACTCTTAGCAATCATTGCAAAACTAAAATGCCCATCTTTATCCAAATCCAAACCACCCCCAAATTTCTCCAAAACCCTACCACATTGCCTCTCACAAACCAAATACAGACTCCCACCAACAACCTCACTCCACAATCCATAAACCCTACATAACCTACTCTGCCTCACAGAAGCTTCTAGAATGAAACCTAAACCCTCTCTCACAACCTCATTCATCTCCTCCAAACACTTAATAACCCAAGCAACATAACTAAACTTAAACTTGGAATCAGTAACCGGAGACAAAGTAATGATCGGAGCTAAACTCACCGTACGGTTAACTCCAAAGCAAACCCTACCTTTAGAATTCGAATTAAACCTACCAACACCATCCTCGGTAACCGAAACGGTGTCGTGTGGAAGAAACCAATCCTTCCAAGCAGCGTAAAACTCATGAGACCAGAATTTAGAGGAGTGAACATATTCATCGTTGATTGAGGATCGTTGATTCGATTTATGTGATGAAGAAGAGTGTTGAAGGGAGATTCTGAGAAGATCGATGTTTTTAGGAAGAGAAGAAGGGCCTTGATTAGGAGAATATTTAACGAGTTGAGTACAAGCGGGGCAACGAATTGTGTTTGGAAAACGCGGTGGAAGATGCACAAGACAAGCTTCACAAACAGTGTGGCCGCATGAGAGAACTCGTGGAATAGCGTTTTCGTCGTCGTAGTTTTGAAGACACACTGGGCACTCCGGTAACTCCTCCATGCCAGAACGGTTTACAGTTTCTACACTATGTTGGTTGGCCTCGACTAAACGACAATTTTGAGTTCTGAAATTGTAAATGGAGGAATTCCAAAAGCATATTTTATAGAGAGAAAAAATGCATTCAATTCAATTCATATAAAATCCAGTTATAAGGAAAATAAGTACTAATAAAAATAGCTTTAAAAAAAAAGTACTAATAAAAATAATAAGGGTAAGTGACAGGTGCGACAAAAACATAACGGAAGGTGTACGTGTAGTAATAAATAAAATATAAAGGATAAATATGGGTTTTAATTAAAATAATAAGAGTAAAAATGGAATAAAATATGATAAGCTATAAGCTCAAACGCTACTTGAAATAGCATCTAAAAAATAGCTTATAAGCTCGTGGTAAAAAAACATTACCAAACAAAGTTTTTTTTGTCAAACGAGCTTATAAGCTATTCGCTACTAGTCATAAACTCGTTTTTTTTGTCTTACCAAACAGACCATTTATCTATCCAAATGAAAGAAATGAAGAGGGACATAAATGGAGAGATCTTCGCTAGTATTTATTTATAGGTTAAAATCTTTAATTTTTACACAAAGAATTAGGGGGAATATATGCTATAACGAGCTACACTTCACGAGGGTTAAGTCTAGCATGTCAGCAAATTTAATGCTTAAGTCCTATGTGTGGTATATTATAAGCTTATTTTTTTAGTTTGAGTTTGACGTTTTGAAAACTTGATATATCTTATTGATCTCTTTAAATGTTTGTTTCATATGAACATATAAATTTAAAGATATTAGCAAACTAATGGAGCAATGATATTAAACTCTCTTTTGATATTTAACATTATTTTTTAAGAAAATTTGACTATATATTATATCATATTTCAACTCTAGTTAAATATGCGAAAATTAATGTATACTAATAAGCTTAAAGTTTTCAAAAGGTTAACAAGTTTATAATTTAGTAGTACAAAATATAATAATACTGGCAATAAATAACATGACTCATATTTATTTAAGTAGGTCAGCTTAATAGGTATGAGAGGATTTTTATGGTCTTGTGGCCTCCTCTTTATAGCTAGATAGACTTCTAGAAAAATTCAAGACCTCTTCATTAAGATAAAAGTCTAGCATTACCCGATATATCATAGGTTAGGTTGTACGTCCCAATATGTCAGTTTAACCTATTCTTGTCCCAGCACAATGCTAATTGATTTACGAGTCATGATGATAAAAGTCACATATGTACAAAATTTTATTTTTTTAACTGGTATGAAACTTGAAGTTATTGAGGAAAAGCGGGATTCACTTCGTTAATATATTATTTATTTATCGTCCATTTATAGAGAAATAGAGATAAACAATCGACTCGTAAGACCTATTTTAATAAATGAATTATAATGTTGAGTCTTGTTAACCCACTTGAATTGATCTGGTGGTATTGACTTTGGATCTAAAAGTGTGCTCATTCTCAAGGTTTCAGAATCGATTCTCTCATCATCACCTCCAACACAACTATTGTTTTGTTTGGGGGTATAAACTTCCAACAAAACTGCTTGAATGAGAGAATGAGAGTATTTTGATTCATGATAAATAATTTGATGAACAATTTGATAAGAATGACAGGGACATCCTTTTTTCAACGCCTTTATTAATAGTTAGTCTTTAATCAAATGAAAATTGCATGGATAACACATAAAGTGGTGCGACACATTAATATTATCAATCGATAAGAGAATAGATGTTAAAAAAAAGTATTTCTGAATTTGGAGTTCTAAACTTGATAATATTATCTCTGTCTATCTCTCTCTCTATATATATATATATTTTTTTTTGTGGTGGCGAGACTTTGAACCCTGAACCTTGCATATATTATTTGTTGTCCATACAACTGAGTTAAGCTCACGAGGACCTCCATGTATTACATTTGTTAGGAGCTAGAAAGAGATATATTTAATAGCATTAAAAATAGAAAACCATTTAATATTTCTAAAATATAAAACTGTGGAGAAAATAATTTAATATTTGTTTTTTTATAGGATTTAATATTTGTTAGGAGTTAGAGAGATATATGTTTTCAAAATTAAAATATCATTGACTTTTTCCAGTCTCACCCCATGTAGTTCTAGTTACACCCAATTTTTTATTTTTTTTTACAATAATACCGAAATTGCTCTCTTTGTGTAAATTTCTTAAAACCTTCCTTCATTATCACTTTGAACCTTTATTCTTTTTCACCCACAAACCATCATGGATGTGCAATCAATATCTACCAAAATTAAAGATTGAAACAACATCTTTTTTATTGATCCGTACTTTATTCATACAAGTAAGTGAATTTCATAAATTTCTATTTATCGTTTGTTCCATAATTTATTTGATGTTGTTAATTTCACCATGGATGTTTGTCGATGTCGTTTTGTTTGTTCCATGATATATATAACGTGATTTAAGTTTACATGGACAAGGTAGCGTAATATAAGTTTATATAGGTCACATGTGAATTTAATTTACATATATATTTCAAAAAGGGGTAGTGTAGTTTAAGATTACGTAGAGTAATTCAATTTATACATGTACACGTAAACTCAGTTTACATGAACTAAGTAAACTCAATTTACATAAACTGTGTAAAATGAATTTACATTACTTAACTTGTGTAAATTGATTTTACATAAACTATGTAAACTCAGTCTACATAAACTGACGTAAAATGAATTTACGTTAGTTTATTTAACTTATGTAAACTGAGTTCAGTTAACATAAACTAAGTAAACTCAGTCTACATAAACTGACGTAAAATGAATTTACGTTAGTTTACTTAACTTATGTAAACTGAGTTTACTTAATAAACTATGTAAAAATTTATGTATATATAACTAATGTACATCAACACGCCAACATGTACACTTTGTTAAAATAATGACAATCAAGTAACCTTTTACTCCTACAATTATTTTCAACCATGCCCGTAACCGATTGGATTGATTGATATGGTTAATAACCAAATGCATCAATTCATTTCATTAATTTATGATAATAAATATTTCCCTACAGTTACAAATGATTTGTGCCAACGGGTAGAATCGAAGTCAAGACATTGAATAAGCGAGGGACATCTTGCACAACGTGGCTGTTTATTTATAAGAGATAAACTCTGAAACTTGGGAGGTAGTGAGCATGCAGTTGAAACAAAAACAATGTTAATCATTCCATTCCATTCCATTCTTGATATTCTGGGCATTGTTTGTGAAGCTCAATCGTGTTTGACCTTGAGTGTACGGGTTCAGATACGCAACTGTATAAATTTTGGAGAGCAATTTACAATTTATACACGGAAATTGCACCGGAAATTTACAATTTACAATTTACCCTTGATATTGCACCGGAAATTGCCCTTGATATTGCACCGGAAATTTACAATTTACTTTCACGACAGTGGTTTTGGCCACGGCACAACAAAAATCTTTTCTATCTTTCCTAACTCTCTCAATTCTACTTTACTCTTAATATTTCCAACACACATCACCTAAACTTAATTTACTTAACTTATGTAAACTCAGTTTACATAAACTAAGTGAAGGATGTATTAGTAATTTTGGGGTGTAACTTGATATTTGGGGTGTGAAGTCAATGTTATTACTCAAAATTTCTGGGTAGTGTCCTGTTTGAGGAGTTCATAGTAAAGATGGTTCTTTCGAAAACGACTGAATTGTGTTAAACTAGAATTCAAATTTGAGTGGAAAAGGATTATGGCATATTAAACAGAAAGAGGAGAAACAAATTCAAGTTTATAATTGAGTGTAAAACAAAAGAATGGTCGTAGCCTCTGACATGCCTCATTCATTATACAGAAACACAAACAAAAATTTGAATACTTAATTTAAACAATCTTATATATCTTGTTAGGAGGCAACAATTTTATATATATTTTGTTTTAAATAATTGCAGCCCTTTGAAGATAGTCTTGCAACAACCAACTGCCTGCCAAGATATATTCCATTGTACTAGTAATTTATAAGGTGGACTATAGTTCGAAACTTTTGTACTATAAGGGTTGTTTGATGATTTTTCTGCATATAAGAATAATTGGTGGCAAAACTTGCATTGATGAACCTCAGTTAAGAATGAAGTGTCTTTTGTTTTTGCAACGAATTCACGGGAAACAAAACAACAACACTAACGTGTTTTCTGATTCGGAGGAGGAAGAATCTGAATCGAAGAAGCTTCCTCCCATTACATCTCTTGAGGAGGCTGAAATTAAACAGGGAAAATATAGATAGGCACCTTTTTTCCATACCACTATTGCACATATCCTATGTGACATGGTATTTTGGTAATGTGTAACAAATGATATATAGTTATTTTGGGTCCACATTGTCACATGTTGCATTACATTTATGTGTGAGAGTGTTAAGAGATGTATGCGATCTATGTGTGTATAAGTACTCCTAAATTAAGGTTCCATGTTAATGATAACAACACAAGCAGTTACAAAACAATAACCCATGTTTTCTGAACAAAACCAATTGTCTTTTCAATGACATGAATACACAATAAAAAAATTAGTGTTGTTTAAATAAATAAATAAATCATGCCTGTTTAAATCGGTGCTAATTAGGAGATGGAAATTTTAATGATGATGGAGTTAGAGGATCACAATGAGAGGGTCTCAATAGTATAAGACCATAGATCTTATGCAAGCTTTCAATTCTTAATTGGGGTCCATGATATTTTTCTTTAAACTAATCATTATTGCACATACATTTTTAGTAAGAGTTATGCTTACTCTTGGGGCACAAGATAAGAAATCTAAAAGTATAAATATTTTCTGAAATTTTGTGCATTCTATTTATCACAAATTCAAAAATTAAATTCAATATACACATTCCAACAAAAAACTACTACTATATTTGATTTATTAACTTGTGCCATAAGGACAGAAGTTAGCATTTTCCCATACATTTTAACAAAAAAAACATTATTTCTAACATCTAAAATTTAACAACAAATTTAACACAACATTTACACATTTGGTATTTTTAAATAAGGATCACTTGAGTTTTAGTCCCTGAATAAATGAGTGGTATTTTTGTCAGCACATCCTCCTTTTTGTGACTCAGGAACTGTTTGGATTGTTCAAATATGTCACATAAGCTTATCCATGACACGTCGTCACTCATGTGAGCTGCCACGTATGTATTGACAGATTCATAATCGAAGAAAGAGTTTTGTTGACAAGTGCCCTGAGTATATTGTTTAATGAACCCACAAAAAGAAATTTCATCTTGAAAATACAAGTCAAACACATGTAAAATTTATAACTACATAATTTTCCATATAAAATTTACTTCTTTGGGATGTTTAAACAATATTTTAAGGGCATTTGTTAGCATTTCCTAAAGGAAAAAATTGTTAAAGGTACTAAAAATAAGGAACTATATTTAATTTATTTTTAAGCTGTCAAAATAGCAACATTTAGAACGGAGAACTGATATTTGTAAACCATTTTTTGACAACTTTCTCTATTATACTCGCATTATGTTCTTATTTTCTCTCTCTCTTGTTTTGGTTTTGAGCAATTATATTTGTACATTCATTTAATGACAACTTTGGTGACAACCTTATTTTTCTTTATTCGTATTGGTCAAAAACAATGGAGAGTAAAAAATGAAGAGAGGATAAGAACATCATGTAAGATCATCCGGAATGGAGACCCTCAATCTTGAGATCTTAACCGGATCCCACATGGACACATCACTTTTTTAATAATAGTACATAATAAATACTCAACCACTCCAATAGAAACCCTCTATCAAAAGGTTTAAAGTCCGAGGGATAAAATTGTCAAAGAGTTGTCACCAAATGGTTGTACAAATATCAACTCTCTTTGGTTTTTGTGTCACTATCTCATATTCTTTGTAAATTATAGTTGTCATTAAAATGATTGTTCAAATAACACAACTCTTCGTAAAGATAAGGTTAAAAGATTCATTTTAACCTAGTTTTTATTGAGACACACTTGGTTGGGCATAAAGCCAAATAAAATATTTGGACACACACAAAATCAAGAAATATTTTTTTTTGAAAAAATTACAATATATTATCAACTAATGTGACTAAATATTTTTTATTTAATTTTGTTAGTTTTATGTGAGAATGGTCAAATAATAAATATTTGGGCTGTGTTTACTGTTTAGGAAAGACTTTTCCTTTTTTATTTCTTCGTATACCGAAATTTTAGAGTGCTACCTACAATTTCATGGGTAAATTGGTGATTTACTCTGTTGATAATTAAATACCGAGATTGCCCTTGGGTGCTCACAAGGATTGCGTGTGACAGAGAGATCAGAACTGAAAATTGTGAATCTTGAGTTAGGTACGTAATCTTTTTGCTTTCTTCGTTTTTCTGAGAAAATGCGAGATTCCAAGGGAATCACAAAACCAATGGATCTTCATTTTATTTCTGCTCTTTCGATTTGATGAAACTCTGATCTCGTAATTTGTGATTAGGTTTTTTTTTCTTTCTTTCTCTTATTTTGCATTTGTGAACTTCAGATCGATGTCGCGTAATAACATTATTAGATCCATTGGGTTTTATTTTGTAAGCGAAATTCGCTGGCTTCGCTGTATTTTTGAAATTCATTGACCTTGACTTACGTGTTGTTCCTTTTTCTTGTTGCTGAAATGCTTACCATATAGTCCCTGTTTGGATATGCAGCTTAATAAGCGCTTATGTATAAGTCATTTCTATAACAAAAGATAAAATCATGTTAAAAAAATTCCGTATAACCTATAAGTTGTTTTCATTAGCTAACTTGGACAGCTTAGGAAAATAAGCTGAACGGTGCTTGTGAACATGTCCCAAGTGTTTATGCTAGTATATAAGCTCAAATAAGCCAATACAAACAGGTCCATAGCAATGTGAAGAGTTTAGCCTCAAATGGATTTTGGCAAACCATGGGCCCGTTTGGATTGGCTTATTTTTTAGCTTATGCAAATAAAAAAGCTTTTATGTATTCATAAGCTTGTCAAGGTAGTTTATGAAAAAACAGGTTATGAAGATACAATTTTCGTTAGTGAGAACTTATGAATTAACATAAAAGCTTATTTATTTGCATAAGCTATTTTTCATAAGCTCAAAATTAGTCAATCCAAACAGGCCCCATGTTGTCAACTAGCCAGTTTTCAACTTGACTGTAAAATTTTACTAGATTCTTTCATAAAAAATTGTTTATGTAGATTATAGTATATACATTTGACACTTGAGATTCCAGGCTGCAGGGTTCTATAGAAAATTTACTTGACTTTATAAATTTTATATACTTATGCTCTATTTCTGTTTACATAACTCATTCTTGAGTGATACTTTTGGTTTTCGGCTATTCTAACAATTGTTTCTTGTCATTGCTATTCTTGCAATGAGAAGGCCATGGCGGGGTCTGGGAGTTCCATGATGTATTCCTTTCTTCTATTCATCGTCATCCTCTCACTTCAAGAAATGTACCGTGGGAAACTTGCATCCTCAGAATTATTCACAATACTCGGAGGATTCACTAGCTCTCTCCTATTTCTTGTGCTCCTAACTGTGAGTTATCAATCCATCTCTTTTGCACGAATCACTATCAAATCCTGCATGACTATTTTCTTATCTTTGAAGTTATACTTGTAGTTTGCTAATGATTCTTTTTATGTTTCTCAGGTAATAAGATCATATACTAGAAGGAAAGAAAATATATTTTTATAACATCAGAAATGAGAAATATATATCAGTTACTCCATTTCTATTACATCTATGTTAATACTATCGTTAGTGTTTGGTTTTTTCGCTATATATTATAATTTATTTGTACATTTATGATGATTTGCCTCTAAAAGGCATCAAAATGTGTACTACATAATTCTTTCCAGTTCCATTTTGTAAATTGAAGTCAGAAGATTTTTTAGAAGACCAAGAAAGTTACCACTTTTATGAGTTTATCACTTCAAAGTTCATAGGTTGATGTACGTGTATGCAGGGGTTCCCTGGTCACTCATCGATATAGTCCTACTTTAACAATTACAGAGGATCTTTTATTCATATCAGTACAAAGTGGACTGTTGTATGTTAACAAGATATATGTGAATGCTACTTTTACCTTAAATAAATAGTTTGCTTTAAATTATCTTCTGTCTCATAGATTTCTTCCAGGATCTCTATTCAAGTAATAAACTTCAAAGTAATTTAAGTTACTCACATTTACATTATATTTTGGTTGCAGTTCATTGGAAATTTTCAGGAGACAGCCGGTGCAAAATCTGGCTGGGGTGCTGGTAAGTACATGTTGCTGATGAATGTTGATGACAGGCTGTATAATTTTTTATTAATTGAATTCAAAATTCAAGTAAAACAGAATGAATATTAATTGGAACTTTTAAGAACATCTACATTTTTATACTTGAGATGAGAATCACATTAAACATGGGATGAGGCATTTATTTCTTTTATTCTTTCTGGTGTCACTAATTCACGCATGCCTGAGCTTCCAGTATTGTGTTTTATATATTTTCAAAAATTGAAAACCGTGTCTTCATTTTGCAGTCATAATAGCAGAAGTAGTTGCATTGATTGCTGCAAGCACTGTCCACCGAGTATGCATCACTACATGGTATGCTCCCTGCAATTCTCCTCTCTCCCCCTTATTAATGAACAATAGGAAGTAATTCACTAGGAAGTTTAGTCTCTGAACTATTTCTTTAAAAAAAAAGGAGAAAGGGTGTCGTACAAGCAATACATATCAAATGCCAATCCCCCCTCTGATCTAAGTGATCCAACGTGACAATTAATTAAGTGGGGTATTCCAGTCAAGCCTTCTCTAAACCTGGCCGATTTTAAATCACCTTCAACTTATAGTTGAATTTTGTATTTTTATATTAAATAACACGTCGTAATTTCTTAAATCGAAAAAAATGCATGCATCAACTGCCTAAACAGGTATAATGTGTTGATTATCAACTGCCTAAACAGATATAATGTGCTGATTACATGATGGTCGGCTTGTAAAAGAAATGGTGGAGTTTGATATTTGACATAGTTAGTAATACATGTAATGGGTTGTGCATCCTTTGGAACATGTTCTTATAAAGTAAATTATTGTAGAATTCATCCCTTTACCTTCATAAGCTCTTGTATGGTAACATTGAATTCTAGATATTCTGTTGGGTGAGATAACCAATAACACATTACATTGTAAAAGAAAAACTGGCAACATCATATTTCATTGTTCATGATATAACATGCTTTTACTCTAGGTAAATAAAATAATAGACAACCTAAAGCTTTTGTAAAATAGCCAAGTATAGCAACTAGCAGAGTATATTACCATTGTCATAGTCTGTTATTTAAAGACAAAGTCTTGTTAAAAGCACAGCGGCTAGTCTGTTTTTTTTTTTTTGGAATACTATATTTTATTGTTTAAACTTTAAACAACATAAAAATGTACGAATTTTTTATGAAACCATTGTTGATGTTATTCTAATGATTGTTGCATGAATGCAGTTTCCTGTTCTCGGTTGTGTTGCTCTATGAGGTTAACAAGCTCTCTGGATCAGCTGTTTCAACAAGTGATTCCAGAACCAAAAAGCAAAGTGGGAGAGCTTAGTCATTTTGTATTCTTACTGTTAAAGCATCTATAGAGAATTTTCCCTAGTCGCGATAGTTTTACTACCCTAGTATCATAACTTATAAGATGAGCGTTTACGATTTATCTGACACTCAATTTTACAATTATATTGGTATGGTATGATTTGAAAGATGTGCATTAAACTAAAATCCAATCAGTCGTTTTTTATTACAGGCGAACTTGTTTCATCAAATATTGAATGCTAAAATGGGTTACAAGGGATCTGATCTGAACTAATGATTCAACTTCCATATAAAATGGTTTTTTCAAGGTTCTGGTCTCATTAAGTAAAACCTTTGACATTTAGGTCTCGAATCCCTATATCATGACTTCCACGGAAAATACTATTGGTAAAAGTTATAACAAGCCATTTTAGAAGAGGCCGCTTTCTGTGAATGTGGGCACTGTATCTGCAGTATGGTTCTGCGAAAAGGGGTGGTGGTAAGACTATGTTACGTCATCAATTCTCAGATTGGGCGGGGGCTTGGGAGAATGGATCAATTATACAAATAGAGTACTGCAAATCTAAAAAGAGAAAGAAGCATTTTTTTTTTTAATGAAAAGTATTTTCACTGGTGGGGGTGTCAGTGTTGTTGCAGAGGGGAGGTGAGATATATTCACATGAACGTCAAGGGACGTTAGTGTAATTTTTGCTAAATTGTATTTAATTTCTCATAAAACAGAGGATAATTCCCTCTCTTATAGTATGTGATGTATGCTCCTCTTAAAATATGTGAAGTATACAAGTAAAAGAAGAAGAAGAAAAAAAACATGACAATGTTATGGATGGAGCTTGGCTACTTGGTAAGAGGAACTGTGAAAAGATGAAAATTGACGACAAACTGATAGAGAACCGCAGCTCGATTCAGCCCTTAACCTTCAATCACATAGAAATTCTCCACACCCTTGTAGTTGCTTCTCCCCTAATTAATCATTATCCTTCCAAAGATGCAGTTCTTAGTTGAGAGACGCAGCTAATGCTTGTATATAGCATGTAGTATTACTATTACCACTATGAGCTTTTATAACACTCATTGTAGCTTTACGTTCTAAACACTGACGTGACATATTCTAAAATCTAAATGTGTATGAGTGGGGTTTGTGATCTCACTAGGCATCAGCAGTAACATGAAATATGATATGTTGACTATCAATGCATTTGAAAGGTACCAATGATGTGTGAGTAGCAGCTATGGCACACCAGAGGATTTCAATAAAACTGAATAACAAGTTTAAAAGAAAAAGGAAAATGTTAAACATTAACAAAAGAAGCAACACAAAAAATACTAAGAGCAACAGACATTGGTGTGATATAATCAATTGGGAGTAATACAGGTCCCTATAACATACAATAATGTCTATTTCATAGTCAGAATGAGTTTCCAAAACTAGACAAACAAATAAAAAGTGTCACTATAGAATAAGTGGAAAGATTATAATGACCAAATTGCACAAGTAGAAATGTAAATGGAGTGCCGCCAACACTTATTATTGTTTGATGGAGAAAAACAATTAATATTGCTGTCAATGCAGCACAGATAGCATCATCACCCTCATTTTATGTTGAATTTTCAGTCAATGCTCATCAATATTTCTACTCTAACAGACCCTTTAGCATCAAAACTCTACTGCTTTCTTTGTTTCTCAAATGCTATCCATCCATTCCAAAGGTAAAAGAACTCCCAACCTTCCTTTGCTGCATATTTTGTCATATCATCTCTTCAACACATGAAATGAAATGAAACAACTGATCTGAACCTCTTCTTTTCCTGCCCTTGGCTACTAAAGAAACTTTTTCTATGTTTCTTTGTTTTCACAACTCTGTTCTCTCACTCACACCAACTAAAACCTTTTTTCTTGTTCTTCTTGTTTGCTGCATATCTTGTTCTTCTTTTTTTAAATGACCAATGTTAATAGTTAATTATTATAATAGTGTTTTTTCTCTCAAGTTTGAATCAGAAATCTTCAACTCCTTTAACATTTTACTCAAACCAGTTGAGTTATCTAACCCCAAGTTTTTATTGCCCTAATGGTTGTATATAATACATATGAGTTTTTTTCAATTCCTTTGGCAATTTATTTGGACACTTGTGTTGCTTATGAATATCAAGAAATTTTTTGAATTTTTAGGTTGTGCTATAATTTGAATGTTGGCATTTTTCAGATAACCAAATTATGACCAACACTGCCAAGTTGTTCCCTAACTTCTTCAAAGTCTTCCTCATAGAGAAGCATTATATTATTAAGTTTTATGCATAATATGTGATGTAAGTAGTCATTAACTACATGATATTTATTTCATACCAAAAAAAATAAATATATCAACTCTTAAGTAACACTGATCTTCATCTTTTTTCTAAAATCTATTGCAGCTTATCCCAATTGCTTTTGTGAAGCTCATGCTTTCCAAACAAAGGGTAATGAAATATTTTATCCTAAGGGATCATAGAGGAACAGATTGGCATGTCAAAGCACGCTCTATTGGTTGCAAGCTTTATTTTGATGATGGTTGGAAACTATTCAGAGAAGAAATTTTTTTAGAGGACAATGACTTCCTTGTTTTCACACATATTGAAAACAATGTATTCAAGTTCAAAATTTATGAACTATCATCAATGTGTAAAAAGATGAAGGTAATGGATGGGGAGGAAAATAATAATATGTTAGAGGATGAGGAAGAGGAATTTGAATTTGAAAACCTTCATTGGATTAAAATCACTTGTTTTCTTTGTAATAACTGTTTTATATATAAAGTTCAGGTATTGAAAAAGTTTGGAAGTTTCATTTTCACCTTCTGAAAATGGAAAAATCACTAATCCACTTATTCAAAAAAATATTCCACTGGGCAGTCTTCCCTCCAACCTTCTATGTATGTTTTATTCTAGTGTATTCCATTTCCATTTCTTTTGAAAAATTTGGTGTATAATTGACTCAACTATAATGATCACACCCTCCACTATGCTGAGAAGTTAGAAAACAAAAAGCAAATCCGTGAGCTTTGTTGTGCAGGTTATTTACCTTGGTTGCCAATGCATACTGGAAAACAGCTTAATGATCCATCCCAATATCAGTGTATACATTTTTATGACACCATTTACAATCTAACGTAAATACGATCAGATAAGTTAGCTAGTACGTCAATTCCTTTTTCAACTAAATTTTTAGTTTTGACCATCTAAACAAGATAGGAAAGAATATATGGCTTCCCATCAGGTGCCTTGTCAAGCTCAGGACAAGTGTGTCTCGGCCCTTGCACCGTACCATCACTGTTGTGCTCATGTGATGGTGAAGGATCAATGCAGGGGACGGTGCGTTGCATCCAACTGTTCTGCATTCAGCTCCCTTGCATCCCACTGCCATGGTCTTGTAGCGTCATCATCAAATGGTGACTCCACAGCTGACGCATGAGCACGCTTGGCCGTTTGTTTCAACTTATGTGGCAAATTTTTTTTTCCGGTGGAAATCTTGACATTCTTACTTTTTTGTTTAGGAGGCACGGTCTGTCCAAAAAACATGAGATTATAGTTGATACCAAGCAAGAAAAATCATCCGCTTTTTCCTAAGCTCAGGAGTTTTTAGTGAGCCAATTTAGAAGAGTGGAGTCTATAACTGAATCACCTAATGGGCAATCTGAGACATGAGTACGTGATTTTTGAGATTCTCGTATCCTTGTGGAGACCTCCGGCAACAGTCTACCGGAGTATCAGAGTTTGGTTCTTTAATTTCTAGTTTTTAGCTAATTTGTCTTTACATCCCAACTGAGGTTACGTTTGTTAGGCTACAAGCGAATATGGTTGATCATACTCTTGTGAGAGCAGCCGTTTCTTGGGATAATCACCATGTTTTTTGAGTTTGTTCCTCTTGGTATTGAACTCCTTTTGATTAATGATATAAATTAAGTTTGTTTTGATAAAATTAAAATTAAAATGAATTACCTAATTAATAAATAGCATTGTCAAGGGTCCTGCGACATCCACACAATAACAATAAAGAAATCAAAATAAGACTAATAACAATAAAGAGGTTTATGCAATGAAAAGGTTGATTTATGAAGGCGAATAGAATCAAGAGAACAAGTGGTGGCTCGAGATTACAGCAGAGTCGCAAAGGATCTAATAATGTGACACCACAGCGGCAGACAAAAGCACACCCATGAAGCAAAGGAGGCCACTTTTGTGAACATGGACATTGCATCTGCAGTGTGGTTTTGCATAAAGGGTGGTGGTAAGACTGTGTTACGTTCTCAGTTCTCAGATTGGATGGGTGCCTGGAAGAATGGATAAATTATACAAATAGAGAACTGTAAATCTAAAAAGAGAGAAGCATATTTTTTTATTGAATTGAATTTATTATAAAATAGAGGATGATTCCCATTCTTACAATATGTAATGTATGCTCCTCATTCTTACAATATGTCAGTATATAAGTAAAAAGAAGAAGAAAAAAACATTACAATGTTATGGATGGAGCTTGGTTACTTGCAAGATGAACTGTGAAAAGATGAAAATCTACAACAAACTGATAGAGAACAGCATCCCGATTCAGCCCTTAACTTCCAGCCACATGGAAATTCTCCACACCATTGTAGTTGCTTCTCCCCTAACTAATCATTATCCCTTCCTTCATGCTTATTTCTTGAATCTCTCATCTAATCCCCTTGGACCATATGTCCACTCTGGTGTGTGTGCTCATCTCTCTTCTTTTCTATGATTCCGGGCCACTTGTCCCTCTTCTTCCTCTACTGTTGGCTTACGTATGTGAGCCTCAAGCACAATAGTTTCCTTCCTTACTCCCTTGTTCTCTTATGCAATTGTAAGTTGGGCCTCTCATTTGCCATGTCACCCTCTACAGGTGCACATTTGCCTTCAATCTGGTTACAACTCACTAAATGCGCCCCATAGAAAAACAAATAGATGCTAGTTGATAAATCACAAAAGAACCTGAGCATGCATTTGATGGAGTGCTATCATGGTTATTTTTCTTTCTTTTTCTTGTTTCCTGGAAAAAGTTACACTCACATCTTGTTGCTACCCTGGACAGCCTCCATTGCCCCTAGGGGGTTGCAATAAAACTGAACAGCTCCCTTAAATTTGCACCAGCTCTGTGTGTGCATAGCCTCTGTGTGTCTTTGATGCTAGTTGATAAATCACAAAAGAACCTGAGCATGCATTTGATGGAGTGCTATCATGGTTTTTTTTCTTTCTTTTTCTTGTTTCCTGGAAAAAGTTACACTCACATCTTGTTGCTACCCTGGACAGCCTCCATTGCCCCTAGGGGTTTGCAATAAAACTGAACGGCTCCCTTAAATTTGCACCAGCTCTGTGTGTGCATAGCCTCTGTGTGTCTTTGACAGCGTTCGCTTTAAAAATCCAATATCCCTCCAAAGATGCAGTTCTTAGTTGAGAGACACGGCTAATGCTCGTGGATTATTCTACACTCCAAGATAATCAGGCTTCCTTTCCAACTGCACCAAAGATGAGAAATTTTTCTCACCCGCTCACTTCCAATAGAACTTAATTACTCATGATGTAAATAAAGAAAATACACCAAATCTTGAATTTGGAAAATAAATCATTCAAATTAAAAATAAAAGTTCAGAGACATGGGAAACATGGCAAGGTTACTTACACTAGTGGTTGCCAATTTGTTGCTTCTCTGATAGTATATAGCCCGCAGTATTACTATTACCACTATGAGCTAACACTCATTGAAGCTTTACATTCTAAACACTGTCGTGTGGTATATTCTAAAATCTAAATGTGTATGAGTTCATGATCTCACAAGGCATCAGCAGTAACGTGAAATATGATATGTTGATTATCAATACATTTAAAAGGTACTGATGATGTGTGAGTAGCAGCTATGGCACACCAGAGGATTTCAATAAAACTGAATAAGTTTAAAAGAAAAAGGAAAATGTTAAACATTAACAAAAAGAAGCAACACAAAAATACTAGGAGCAACAGACAAGTGTGAAATAAAAGAAAATTGTACCAGTTAAAACTGCAACTGTCTTGAGTCTTGACTGCAAAATCAGTAGTCTAAGCTACATATATCATTCTTCAGATGTTTCTAATTACTAGTTTTCTTCCATGGATTTTAATCATATAAAGGTTCCTTAACGAGCATATTTATTTTCTCATGCAGAAATTTGAGCACATCATCTCTCCCTTCCTTTATAAGTAATTGTCTTAACTTCCCAAAAGTAATACGTGATGGTCGAATTCCCTTCTCTATCATTTCTTCCAATAAAATACAAGCTTTCATTGCATTGCCCTTAGCACACAGGCCATTGATAAGGACTGAAAAGGTGTGCAAGCTTGGCACAAACTGTTTTGACTTCATATACTTCCATATTTTCAGAGCCATATCCATTTCATTTCTCTCACAAAACATCTTTATCAGCATTGTATAAGTGTCAGCATCCGGTTCACACAGCTTGATCATTCGACGAAAGACACTAAAAGCTTTATCAGTCTCTCCCTGACTAATCAAACTACTCATGATAACATTACGTGTCCTTGAATTGGGAGCAATCCCGTTGCTTTCCATCTCTTTTAACACCCGATGCACATTTTTCAATTTGTTCGCCTTACAAAAAGCACCAATCAAGGCATTATACACCACAACATCTGCTGCAATTCCATTCCTTTCCATCTCCATGAATGTATCAATAGCATCTTCAATCCGATTCTCCACTCCATAAGTGTGAACAAGTACACTATAAATAAAAGACGTCGGCCTGCAATCGTTATCATCCATCTCCTTAACAACCTCAACAGCTTCATCAACCCTTCCAGCCTTACAAAGAATATCAACCATTATACCATAAGTAACAATATCAGGATCACACCCTGCACTAACCATCTCACCGAAAACCTCTCTCGCTTTGGGAAGATTCGGTTCCTTCCCCCACCCTTGAAGCAATATACTATAAGTCTTCGAATCCGGCTCAAACTCACCCTTCATACTATCAAAAATCTCCTGAGCCTTCCTAACATTCCTAGACTTACATAAAGCACTCAACAAACCACTAAAAGCAGCAAGATTCTGCGGCGTATCATATTTATCCATGACATTAAAAGTATAAACAGCTTCATCAACTTTATGAGCCCTAGCATATTTTCTCATAATAATACAAAAAGTTTCAACATTTAATATACCCTTTTTCCTCATTGAATTAACAAGTTCCCACATAATCTGATACTGCCTAATCTTAGCCAAAGACTCAATCATCAAGTGATAAGCCCTGATGGAATGTGAGTAATTTCTCTGCTTCTCCGCCCATTCGAAGAATCGGAACGCGGACATACCGGCATTTTCGAAGCGTTTGAGGACAGTTTCGACTAATTCAGGAGAAACCCTAACACCTGTTTGATTGAGAGCGGTGTCGAGGGTGATTGCAGGAGAAGACATCATAACCTTGGAGACTGTTTCGGTTAATTCTTCAATGTCTTGAATTGGTTCGGTTGTGCTTAACATTTTGGCGAATGAAATGCGTTTGAGGAGTGAAAATTTTCGATAGTTGGAAATGCTAATCATTTTGGTGGAAAGTTTTGATGTATGAATTGGAAATGGTGAAATTGGGATTGAAAGTTGCAAATATTTGAGTTTGAGGAAATTGCAACTATGCAAACCCTAACGCCGCTGATCGAGTCTGAAGAACACGGAGCAACATTGCTGCCACGGCAAATCTTTATATATCTAAATGTTAGATAGTCTCTAAGTAGCCTTGATTAACTCTAATCCCGCTTTTTTTTTATTAGTTAAACAATTCTTTATGAAAAAGTCTTTGCAAGGTTTCAAACATGAGACATAATGGCTTCCTCTCAACATTTTAACCACTAACAGTTTTCTTGATTAATTTTGTTTCCATTAATTGATATCCAATATCAAATGCCCTTTTTAACAAATCATTAAATCGCTTTTTCGTTTTTCACTATCACATTACCCAAAATTCACTAACCTCCCATTAATTTCTATTAGCACAACCCACACATGATTCTTTCAATTCTTTGCAGAAAATTGGTGCTATAGATTAGACTTTTTGGAGACCTAATGTAAAGTTTATTTTTTTTTTTTTTTACAAACGGAGACATAATGTAAAGTTAATAACTTCCAATGTAGATTATATGGGTGTTATCATTATCATTTTGTAAATGAATATGAACAGGTAATAAGTGAACCTTAATGCATGACTAAATTTTTTGACAAATTGTCTACATAATTTTAAGATAGCCACTTATTTCATTTCTATAAGCAATATATATATGTCTCATTTCAAGTTAGGAAATATATATGTCTGATTTCATATTTTTTATTTTTTTGTATGGAATATATACATCAT
>Ga0315914_1003816_pt1 | contig 22719 bp, 13 predicted proteins | sample MpolenodulesMG_FD_203920 | JGI IMG/M metagenome (GOLD analysis project Ga0315914, IMG submission 203920) | Medicago polymorpha root nodule microbial communities from Los Angeles, California, United States - elongated nodules | ecosystem: Host-associated > Plants > Roots > Nodule | place: USA...
GGCCGAGCAAAATTATTTTGTCCCTGCTTTGGCATCATGCTTATTCATTGTTGTTTCATAGTCACACAACTTTTTTTTTTTTGTGTAAAGAACAGAAAAAGTTACTTACTATTTGGTAATTGGTTCAACGTAGATTTGAGTTATGGTACAATTTTCATAAAATTTGGAGTGAGTGTTATGAATACCAAGAATGTATATCAATGTGATGATCATAGGAAAATTTCAGTGTTCTTTCGATGAAGATGGTGATTGCATTGATATGACTTCAAATGTAGTATATAATTTTTTTGCCGAAATGTGTAAATATGAAATCAAATCATCTTTATTACTATGACTTTCAAGTTTTTAGATGTGTTTACAAATGAAAGGTTGATTTTTATAGATTATCTTACTTACTGAGTCATATATGCTCATTCAAAAAAAAAAAATACTTACAGGTAAAAGCTTATTTATACTAAACAAATAATCGTATAACATGAGTTTTTACAAAAGACCGGATGATATTTCGCACCTATATTTTTTAATAAAAAGTGAAGGTAATGTTTAGAATTATATATGACCCGTGCGGCAGCACGGGTGAAAAGTCTAGTATTATTTAAGGAAATCATATTTCCTTATCTTATTTACCAAACAACGCGCATATCTTTATATAATCAGTTGTGGAATATTTCTAAAGTTATGATTATATTTTAGGAAATATTTGAAGTTGTTTCATACTTTCCATATTTGTCTCTGATTCCTGTTTTGCAGATCAGCTGGACGATCTGTTTTGTTCTGAAGCCCAACAATATTTGACCCATGCTGCTTCAGTATAAAAGGAAGACATCAATACCTAATTGATATTCAAGCCGTCATTCTAAAAAGTTTAGTTTTAGGTTTTGAGTCTTTATGTGTTCTACTCTTGTATCATGTTGATGCAAGTTTAATACCTTTTATTGTGAGTCTTTATTGTATCATTTGTGATACATGTTTAGGACTGTGTGTTGAGTTGTAAACTCTTGTGTGCTACGCCAAAGCTGTTAAGTAAGGCTGTAGTTGTTTGTTTAAAGGTAACTTCATCTTTGTGTTTGTGTTTTAGTCTGATAGATCACAGGGGCTGTGATTGACTATAGGATAGTGAGATGGTATCTCAGATCTATGAGTTCCTAGTTTGAAATCAATACGGGTAGGTTCTAGGTCCTGAGTGTAAACGAGGAGTTTGCTGAGAGCTATAAAATAAGGACTACACTAGTGGATTTCCTTCCTGGCTTGGTAGCCCCTAGAGTAGGTGTGTTTGTCACCGAACTGGGTCAACAAACTCATTGTGTTCTTTACTTTCTTGTCTTTTATTTTCTTGCGTTTTATTTGTTATTTGCGTGATGTTGGAACATTCGTCTACTGTATGTGTAACGTTTAAACATCACATAGAACATTTTAATACAAGTATGCTAGAATTTCAATTGGCATCAGAGCAGGCACCCTGTCTGTTTTAGGATGAGCCCCAGGGTAGTTTCATTCTAGCATTATGGACAAGGAAGGTGGATTTGTAAATAGACCCCCTCTGTTGGATGGCTTAAACTATTATTATTGGAAATCACGCGTGAGTGCTTTTCTCAAATCCATTGACAACAAAACCTGGAAAGCAGTTCTGAAAGGTTGGGAACATCTTGTGGCCCTTGATGCAGATGGAAACAGGACAACTGTCTTGAAACCAGAGGAAGAGTGAACCACTGTTGAAGATGAACTAGCTCTTGGAAATTCCAAAGCATTGAATGCATTGTTTAATGGGGTAGACAATAACATGTTCAGATTGATCAAACAATGTACTGTGGCTAAGGATGCGTGGCAGATTCTCATAACTGCACATGAAGGTACTACTAAGGTAAAAAGTGCTAAATTCTAACTTCTTACTACAAAATTTGAGAATCTGAGAATGTTGGAGGATGAGAGCATTCAAGATTATCACCTGAATATTCTTCATATTATAAATTCTTTTGAGTCTCGTGGAGAGAAAATTTCTGATGAAAAACTAGTTAGGAAAATTCTCAGATCTCTACCTAAGAGGTTTGACATGAAAGTTACTGCTATTGAGGAGGCTCAGGATATCTCAAGTTTGAAGGTTGATGAATTGATAGGGTCCTTGCAAAATTTTGAGATAACTTTCAACAGAAAGACTGACAAGAAGGGCGAGGGGATTGCTTTTGCATCTAGTGTCGATTCTGATGAGACAAGGAAATCATGAAGATGATGAAGATATGTCAGAGTCACTAGCACTACTTGTGAGACAGTTCAAGAAGATCTTCAAACAGTTTGACAGAAGGTCTAGGTCAAATTGTAACGCCCTGTTTCTATTAAAACGATAAAACACGCGAATAAAGCATTTATTCAAGAAATAGACGTCACGTCTACAAAAGTTCACCAGAATATAACGTGCATAAAAATTCAAACAACTACGTAGCAGATATAAATCATACATCTCCAAGTATACATGTCATAACTCCAAATATGGCAGTACATGAAAATCTCCAAATTCCGACAAATGGGTAAAGTCTCAACAACAAATAAATCCAACATAATCATAAAGACCGACATCCTAATCAGAGCCTAATCTAAGACTCCAAATGAAACGATAACGGAGATTGCTCCCGCTATCCAAGCACTCACCGAACAAGCAAACTACTCCTGTACGCCGCCTACCCATTCATACAAATAGGTAGGCGGTCCACCACAGACCATTGGGGGTTAGTTTCACATCAATCATAATCATCATAAACAAACATAGGCATTCAATGATTCATGCATAACAAATACAAATACTCAACATTCCTAGAATACTACCATCACATGATTATTATCCCCCATTCAACACACATCAAGCTATCACAATACTAACATAGCATAACATGCATATTCAATTTCTAATCTAGACATCGACATAAGCTCATCATTTATCAACATTAATCAATGAAAAGATTACTCACCTTATTCTTCATTTAGCATACTTAACTCAACAAGTACAATTCATCATTTCAAAGTATAAGAAAGCAATTATCATTATCAAAGAAATCACTACATCATATATATATATATATATATATATATATATATATATATATATATAATTCTCACCTCATTACTATTACCAAAATAATTATCACCAAATAGATTCACCAAGGGTATAAGCACATGCAAGTAAGACATGCAATTAGAACATAGTTCAATCATTCGCAACCATCAACAAAGTCCACCAATTGTACATATACACCAATCCACATAAATCACCACATTCAACAAAATTTCACCAATGCACAAATTCACCAAGTCACATATTCAATTATGACATAATTCATCAACCATTCAAATGCATTCAATGTTCTAGACTCTTCTAGATGCATGCGGTACCATTACCAACAACAAAGGTCGTCACCTCATGATGCAACAAAAACATCATATCCATTGAATACAAAGTATTCAAATCTCACCACTGGATATAAATATCCTAAACCATTGAATACAAAGTATTCAAATCTCACCACTGGATGTAAACATCCTAAGACTCAATATGACTATGATGCATGGACATACCAGCAAAGATTGGACAATGCAAAATCACCTCATATATATTCAACAACCACAATGTAAGAGATCACCTCCATTTACATTGATCAACTCCAACAACAATTGCATTATCAAGTATTTACATCCACACAAGTCACAATTCAAATAAGAGTCATCACTACATTATCATCAACATAATCATCATCATAATTACCGACAAACATCAATATCACCCTCACCATAATTAACATATATGCATTACTCAACATCAACTATGTTCAACATATATGCATTCACCAACAATATCACCATCAATTGACACATATGCATTAATCAACATCAACTATATCATATAGTTCAACAACTCCATACAATTTTTCACAATTCAAGTAAAGGAGAAAATACAACACATTATGGTAAACATCATATTCAACACCTAAAAATCATTCACATATCTTCATACAATAATATCAAACTATCCACAAAAGATTTTCCAAGTATTTGGTCTTAAAGACTATTTTCGACAAAGTTTGTCTCTCATTTACAACTTTAAAAATAATTGAAACAATTGAACCAAGACCAAGTCAATAAACTCTAGGGCCTCAACTATGTATACGCTTAGATCAGATATAAGTGTAATTGAATATACATGTGCATTTCACCGACCGACTATGACAAATCACCAAAATCACAAAGTTTCGACAAGTTTGTATCAACTTGTAAAAACGACCAACATTGACAATTTTTAAAACAAGAAACACGTTCAAGTTTGAAAACCTACCATTCAATCTTAATCAATCATATAAGCATGAATGTAGACCACTTGTAAACTATCAAGCATTAGTTTCAAGTTTGGCCTAAGTCCGTATGGGAAATCCCAAGTTCAAGTATCCCACCATTTCACCTGAAAACCAAGTTTCACATGATTAAGGCATTGTATCAACTTCACATGCTTCACCTAAGTCCATATGAACTGTAGACTAACTATGTTATCTTATTTGTTCATAAAAGATCATTTTCTGATAAAAACCGAAAAACCGAAAACGACGAAACTTCCAGTTTCAAACCATTTGGAATATCCATGTTTTGACCAAGTCAATTATGTTCCAGTAGTAAAGTGAGTAAAAACATCAAAAGAACATTTCAAACTGATCGCATAGGACCCCTACACGACTGCCCCCAAGCACCTGAACACAGAACAACGTTCTCATTGTCCTGTTCTGGGCGCCTGGCGTCAGGTGTGCAGCGCCTAAAGCCCTGCAACAGGCGCAGCGCCCCGACAACGTGCGTTTTCGCGTGTTTCGGCCACGGGTCTTCGCCATGGAAGAAAAACCATTTTGAGTTATTAATAGAGTCATAGACCAAATTGAGAATTTAGTATAAAGATAGGGACAAATTTCATGGTTTACTCAATTTTATTTTAAGGGTGTTTTTGACATATTGATAAAAACAATTGAATTAAAATTAAAATTTGAGTAAAAAATAAGTGATTTTTTTGACTTATTAATAAAAACAATTGAATTAAAATTAAAATTTGAATAAAAAATAAGTGAAAATGAAGGAAAAAAAACTAAAAAAATACAAATTAATGGGCTCATGCGTTTGTTAGTGAAAGAAAAGGAAAGGTTTTCAATTCTTTCAAAAAAAAAAAAGGAAAGGTTTTCAACAAAAAAAAAACTGTGATAACTTTGTACTAATAGAAACCAATGATTAAGATAACATAGAAGTGTCTATGGCGTGGTGGTAAATACCTTTAATTGCTATTATAATGTCGCGGGTTCAAGTCTCAGCTTGGCCATAAATTTTAATTAATTTATTTGTTGTTAAATCCCTCACAAAAATTGGGAATCTCACATTTCTGACGGAATTTATGGATATGTAGCGACGACAGAAACCCTCTCAAAACCCGTCGCAAATGACATCTTAACAACAACCCTCACAAATTCCGTCACAAGATATGTAGCGACGACAGAAACCCTCTCAAAACCCGTCGCAAATGACATCTTAACAAACCTCACAAATTCCGTCACAATTTGCGAAGAAATTTAAACCCTCACAAATTTCTGTCGCTAAAACCAAATTTTCTAGTAGTGATTAATAAAACTCATTTGGAAACATTCATACGCATGTAAAAAGCATGAGAGAAAAAGATTAAAGAGTAATGATATTTATACAACTATTTGATGACAATTTTTGTGACAACTCTCCTTTTCTTTATTTTTATTGGTCAAAAACAATATATATATATATATATATATATATATATATATAGAGAGAGAGAGAGAGAGAGAGAGAGAGAGAGAACATAATGTGAGTATAAGAGAGTTGTACAAAGGTTATCACAAAATGGTTGTACAAATATCATTTCTGAAAATTAATAAAATTTATTTTTTAAATAGTTAAAGTATGTGTGTTTTATGAGCAGTATCTAAATGATTTTGATTTTAGTATTCGACTTATTTCTCAATGATATAAACATACTATAAGATTAATAAAAATAAAGTTTCAAATATTAACATTTTTTTTTAAGAAGCTATATTAGCCCACCTAAATTGACACCTTAGAGATTCGAACTTGAGTCCTCGAGGAGGAGCACACTCCCAGGTCCCAAGCCAATACCACCAGGGCAACCCAAGTGGGTTCTTCAATTATTAACATTGAAGGGCGTTTGTTTCAAGTTTACTAGATTTATTCATATGAATAACTTTCTTTGAAATATAAGGATGATGGTTTTATTCCGAGGTACTTGTAGAAAAGATAATTAATTAATATTATAGGGAGGTTATCTGACACTTACACAAGAAGTTATTATCATCTTCACGAGAACCTTATTCCCGTCATTTTCTTTGAAAAACTTTTGTATTCAGGGAAACATTTAATAAACTTGTAATAAACATAAGAATATATATTTTTATCGCTTGATTTCTTGGAGTACGTTTGTTTTAAATTATATTTGTATATTCCTAAAAATAAAATTATCAAAATATGCAAGCTCATATTTCCAAATATAAAATGTTTCGGGAAATAGAAAAACTTTTTCAAAGAAAATTTGAGAATAAAGTTCTCATGAAAATAAAAATAAATTCATATGTAACTTACGCCCTCCGTTCCATTTTAAGTGAGCATTTTGCTCATTTCACACATATTAAAAAATAATTTATAAGTAAAAGAGAGTGAAAAATGGTTTTAAGTGTCTTTGTAAATTATTTGTGCATTCTTCTTTATTATAAATATAAAGTAGAATATATACTTTTTTTTGCTAGACAAAGAAGTAGGGATGGTATCAAGAGGAGACAAAAACATCTCAACTAAGTTGGCACCCAACTGTCACCTCCATCGTCTACCGTCTACTCTATATATTATTAAAAAAAAAGGAGAAAATAATATGTACAAGAGGGGGGGCTAGGCCAAAACCCTCAGAAGAAAAAACAATCAGAAACTAAGGAAACCGATAATTCGGCAAACCCATCCGGTCATAGAAGAAGTCAGCTGACAAGGACTGAGGTAAAGAATCTAGCCAAACACTGCCCATAAAGTAGAATATATTGAATTGAAAATTGTGAAAATAGTATTAATTAGAGTTATAATTGAGAAAAAATAATTAATATTATATTAGAAAGTGAAATGAATCAATTTTTCTTAAGACAATATATTTTTAGCAAATGACTCACTATTATGAAAAGGAGGGAGTACTAAGGTTGTCAGGAATATTACAATATTAATTGAATATCGTTTTCAAGATATTCAAGAATAAAACTGACAAAGATAACTTGAATAATTTGTTCATTGTTGGAACATTTATTAATAAAGGCAGGAAAATTGATAAAAGAAATTGAAATAAAAAATCGCACTATGCGAAAAAAAAATGATATTTGGATTGAAAACATGAACAAACTAGAAGATACCGCTAATTTTATTCTTGTGTTAGTAATGGAGGGTGTCGCGTCATTTTTCGGAGATTAATACTATTTAATTAGCTTTTGACTCACTATTTTATTTCACGACTGAACATTTAATTTTTAATAAAAGGGGAAAAAAAGTTCGAACTACCCCTTTGAAAAGATTTAGGGTTCGCGGGTTAGTTACATAAAGGGAATGTATTAGCACCCTTTATGTGTGTAGTACTCTACAGGAACCTCTTGATTTTATTTAACGTTTTGTGCTATAACATGCTTATTTTTAAAAGAAATGGAATTAAAGTGATTCAAAATATAGACCTAATTTATCTACATTTTTATTGATTTGGAAGGACGAGTACCCGTGAGGGATCAAAACCTCGTAGTTCGGGGTAAAAATTGACGTTTGATTGGTTATGTGTTTTTTATTAGTTTTGAAAAAGGTTTTAAAATGAAAAGTCAAATGGCAAAATAAGCTTGTTTGTACTTTTTATGTTAAAAGAAAATGGCTTAAAGTGTGATTAAAGTTGATTGCAATTTTGATTTATGAAAGAATAAAAAATGAAAGAATCACTTGACTTTTTGAATCAAGGTTTATTGAGAAATTTTTTTTGTTGATTTTGTGGTTATATGTTTGTTTTTTTTTGAATAATGATTAAACTAAAATTAAAACTATCGGAGCGAGAAAATAAAAGCGTAGGTACTTTGTGGCGACGTTGGATCACCACAAAGACCATTAACCTAAGCTAGAAACAAGATAAAAGGCATACACACACGCACACACACATGCATGATTTACATTAAGCCTAAAATAAATGACATAAAAAAAAAATGTAATGGGTAAATATATAATGAATATGCTACCTAATTTAATAAATATGAAAATAAAAAAAATGCATGAAGAAATAGAAGGAAATAAAAAGTGATGTAACGGGGGGTGTAGGAAGCAGGCATGGGGTTTAGAAAGTAAAACAAGAAGATTGGGCCTCAGAGGGTATTTAAGGCGCGCTGGGCTTACTAATGGGCTGGGTACCGGTTTTGGGGGCCGGTTCGGTTCAGGGAAAACCGAACCGGTTTGATGACATATATATAAGTTGTGAACCCATTTTTCCTTCATTTTTCTTCACCATTCTCTCTCTTCACTCAAAAAAGAAAAAAAGACTCTCTTCTCTCTCATGCTTTTTCTTTCTTCTCCGATTGGAGAATGGGTGGTGGAGAGAAGTTCCGGCGCGGTGGTTGGCCGATCGGTGTGGCGGCGCCACCACGCCGGACCTAAAAGGTCCTCCTTTTTTTGATTTTTTCCAGTTTCCTAATCCTTTCACCCTCTTCTACTTATTTCTACCCTCAAAACTTTCACAATCCAAATCGTCAACCTTAGATCTAAATTAGGCCTAGGGTTTGGACTCTTGAATATGTGACAGTCTGTGTTGTGGAGTGAGATGATTTTGGACTAAATAAAATGATAAAGAAATAAAAAGAAAAGGAGATAAAGACTAAAAAAGAATGAGATGAATAAAAAAGGATTTTAATGAAACAAAACTAAAATTTAAAAAAACTAAAATAAAAGACGGAAATTAAAATTAAGATAAAAACAAAAATAGAGAGAAGAGGGCCCGACTCGGAACCAAAATGAGGTATTTTAAAATACCTCTCTGTCGAATTTTTCACTGAAAATCAGAGATCGATCAGGGTCAGACGGCGTGCGAATGTAGGTCAAACGACACGTGTCAGTGACATCTTAGGTCAAAAATTGGGGTATGACAATGGGTTTCGAGAATTCAAGTAACATTAGGAGTAAAACTTCGTTTCCTCGTCAAAAGCTTCAAATCGATGAATGGGTTGAGGTAACGATTAAACTGTTTTACAAAGAGTACCATATCTTCTTCATTTGGTGATTCTCCTCCGGAGTAACACTAACTAATGATAGATGAACTTACCTTGGACGAAGAGGCTTTAAGCACAATCGGTTTCTTGTCTTTCAACTTGCCCTATTTGAAGGTGAGAAAAACACAAGAAGGGGGTTGAATTGTGTTTTCTTTTTCTTCATTTTAAAACTAAGTTCAGTGTTCAGATCTGATACAGTTCAGAGTCTTGAACAAAATTCAAGGTCTTATGCAGCGGATAAAGTAAAGAGATAGAGAGAAGAGAAATACACAAAACAATTATATATGTTCCTTCCACAATCCGGAAGTAATCCTGTCACCCTTGCACTTCCATGGAGAGTTCACTAAAATCAATATCTGATTACAACTGCTCAAGCACAAAAGCAAGAGACTTCAAACTACTCAAGCACAAAAGCAAGAGGTTTTCTATGCTCAAGCACACACACAAGAGACTTCCTATGCTCAAGAACAAAAGCAAGAGACTTCTAAACAAACACAATTACAATGAAAATGTTTGAGGTTGAACACTTGATATACAATCAGTGGTGTTCACAATACAAATCAGATACATACTCTTTAAGACTCTAGAATTTTTAAGATATGAAAGTTATTAATAAATTCTAAGTGAACTTGATGTGAAAACAATTTCAGCAAAATTTCGGCACTTGTAAAATTGTTGTGAGTCTCTTACAATCTTCAAGTCTTCACTCCTTTATATAGAGGTGTGAAAGAGACGTTGTTGAAGCTTGATAATCACCAATGATTTGTTGCTCGATTTGGTTATTGTCATATGAAGGAACAATTTCAAATTCATTCTATGAATAGAGAATAACCAGCGTAGTCGCAACTATTATCTTTGTACTACTGCAGACATGAGGAGTGGAGTAGTGTAGTAGTGGTTGTACAATTGTACTATGTCCTTTTCCCGCGCTCTTTAGTGGATAAGCATCCAATGCCTTTTAATTTCTCTAAAATAGCCGTTGCTCTAGGCTTCCATTCCTTCTGCAATCATATGCATTCAGAATAACAACTTTTAACTAACTCCAGCTTCGAGTCTTCAGACTCTGATGAACTCCAGCTACTGAGGCTCTTCAGACTCTGATGATGTCAGCTTCTCGTAGTCAATTTCTGATGGTCTTCAGACGCTCTTTGTCTTCAGACTCTGTCTTGAATCTTGCAACACAAGCTTCCTTTTTGTAAATTCCATTGCTCTATTTGTTCTTTCAGAACCTATACTTGACTTATAATTTTTTGACTATGGTCCTGCACACTTGAACAAATATTAACATATCCAATTGAAATTTTAATACTTTGTTATCATCAAAACTTAAAGGTGGTAATGTTAAACACATTTTGTTCCAACACTCTTCCTCACTAGATTTGAACCGGGTGATCTCATGCTCATGTTCTTTTAGCTTTCCAAAGAGTGTGATCATGTTAAGAACATTGAGATTTTGTGATTCCTTGATTGCGGTAACCTGGGGCTGCCATTCCTTTGTCATACATCTCAAAATTTCATTAGTGCAATCTTGGTTTGAAATTGTTTTACCAAGGTTTTGCGGTAACAATATGAGTGAATCTCATTTGCATGGAGAAGATGGTTTCACCACTAGTGCAAATCAGGGATACAAAACCTGTTTTTTTGAGATTTAAGACCTATTTTTTGTCGGGGTTATATCAACGGGTGTTGTAAGTTTGAGATACGACACCTGTTTTTTATTGGGTATAAAAACAACATAAGTAGGATATTTATTGCTGAAGGTATGCATTGTTGAGTCGTATCTTCATGCATTCATAAGTAGGATATTTATACCTAATGAAGACGACTGAGATATTATATCCAACGAAGACGACCATAATACTTTGTATTCAAATGACGAAGACAATGATACATTTGTATCTTGAGGTGACGACCAGTAGCACATGCATATAGAGTCGTGTTTAGGTGCATTACATACATTTAATAATTGATTAAATGTGTCGTACTTGTTTATGTGCTTGGTGAACCTTGGTGACTTATGTGCATTAGTGAACTTGGTGAATTACGTGCTTGGTGATATTTGGTGAATATGTGATGATGTTGAAAATGTACTTTTGTTTTATTATACTTGTATGATTGATGATTATTAATGAAGTTGAGCTGCTTATGTGTTGTTTAATCATCTGAATTTAATTATGCCGTTCATTTTCATTTGATTATACTTTAATTATGAAATGTGAACTAACCCCCAATGGTTGTTTGGTTGACTTCCTACCTTATTCGTATGGATGGGTAGACGTTGTGTAGGAGTAGTTTTGTTTTACTTGGTGAGTTGCTGAAGGCTAGCTTTGGAACTACCTCGTCTTTTGTTTTCAGAGTCTTAGTGTGTCGGATCTGATTAGGGTGTCTGTCTGTTATTTACATTAGATGACTATTCGAGATTTTATTCACTCAATATGTTAAGATGTTAGATTTATTCTCGAGATGTATTATGATTATGCGCCATTGCTACTTTGGAGGTTTTATTTAGATGTTGATGAGATGTGATGATATTATTATTCCGCTGCGATGTTTTGAAAAATTAATTATGCATGTTTCGGTACTTAAAGAAGAAGTAGCATCTAAATCCTTTGTATTTTTTGTATTATTTGCGCAATTTATTGTTTTAAGGGTTTAGGGTGTTACATGCTGCAGCTTTCCACATCTTTAGCGATACATCTTCAATCCACACTACAACTTTATACATCTTCAGAGCCATTCCTTAACCTACATCATCAAACATCATAAACAAGCATTACTAGTTCCAAAGTACTAAAAACACTTAAAACTTTAAAATCCTAAAATAAACACAGATTAGATGTTAAAGGCAACGCAATCACTCAATTACTTGTCTAATATAAGAGTTAAGTGCGACATGATAATCAATTTATTTACCGGTTATCAATTTGCTTACAACAAGGTGGAGTATGTTTGTGATTGCTAAAAAACTTCTTTATAATTCATTTGGCCATTCATAAGGGTATAGGAAACACTTTTTATAACATGTTTTTGTTCATGTGTTGAGGCAATGTTCCTTCAATAGGTTGCTTTTTTAATCTATGCTTGGTCGTATTATGTGAGGCGTAGTTAACTTCATTAGTAATTTAGAGAACATACATTCTACTTGTTCATAAATATTTAATTGTGCTTTATATTCGTACATAACTTTACGATTGTATAATTGTTTTCCCCTTTACCCTTGCGAAAGGTTAAAAAATTAATACAATTATTTACAGGAAAAAGTAATCTAAAGTTTGTAAAATTTTATTCAATTATATTCATTATAATTTTTTTCACATGAAGTCCTTCTATGTGTGTAAATGAACAAAAATTACACATTGATATATTTAAGAGACATTTAGTAATAATTCTAAAATTCTGAAGAGCTTTTAAAATTTTATAATGCTTAAACTATTTAATTATTTCTATAAGACCATTAACTTTACTATACACTATAAAGAGACCAAGTCATTTACTATTATTTGGATGCAAATAGGGAAAAATATGGTTGAAACTCCGAAGTTAGTTTATGTTATAATTTTATTTCTTTCTATATTTCTTTGCACTAATTTTTCTTTTAGTCAGAGGATTATTAGTGTTACTTGTGAAACAGATAAAGATTGTCAAAAAGATCGAAGAGCTAATATTAGGTGTCGTAAAGGCTATTGTGTACCGATCTAAAACATCCAAATGGGACAAATGAGTTCTTTCTCTAGCAAGAGAATTTTACAATATACCTTATACTAGAATATTCCACTTGTTGTCATTTAGTTTTTGTTCATGCACTCAATAATTATTATTTTCTTCTTATGTTTTTCCCTAGTTTTAAGAACCTTGAATTTATGACTTTGTATTCTAAGATGATGGAAATGAAATAAGGCAGCAAAGAGTTTTATTTATAGGATCTCCTTGTCTCGTAAATTTGGAGGTATCACCATGGCTTGCAATCCAGACACATCACATCTATAATAAAAAGTTTAATAGTTATGTTGAAATTGATAAAGGACATTGAAAATAACATAAATTCAACATCGCCAAAATTGAAATTGAAGAGTTTGTTCACTTTTATGTATAATGTAGGTAGAAAAAAAGATAAAAATAGGTTAGTTTTTAAGTCAAAATTATTTTGTCTAAAATCGAAAACAATACTCTGTTTAATCAAAATTTTGAAAGATGGTGATACATCTAGCAAGTGCACCAACTGCTTATGTAATTTTGTAGTAAGATTATCGTCTCCGCAAGGATTATTCAGTGACGAGAATGTTCTATTAGAGACATGAAACCTTTCTCAATGTAGAAATTTCTTTGTTTGATATCTATTCTTCCAAATGATATCTTGAAAAATGATGGAAAACTCTTGGATTGTCCTTAGTATTTTACGATAGAATCTCCAGACATATGATAATCAACTTTCATCTTTGATAATTTTCCAATCAATATCATTAATGAATAACTTTATGAATAATTCAATATTTATGAATCAGTTTCTCTTCAAAATTGTCCCTAATCATTAGATTCATCCAACAATCCCAAGACAAAGAAGTCTACTCACACATGTTAATTGTAGACATAGAAGAGAAGAAGTCTACTCTCTGACTTGGCCATTTGTCTTAAAATTTTGATGGCGTGGCCACGCTGCTGTCCGGCGTGGCCATGCTTGATATTTTTGCACAAAATCTTCATATTTTTGGCCTGAATCAGCTCCAAATCTCCTTTCTTTTGTTCAAAGACTCAATCTTTAAAATATTTGTTCTTTAAATTAAATAAATTGCAATTGAAGTAAAATAGTTCTAAAAAGGAAATAAAACACACATAAAATCTAAATAAAACAGACTCAAATAATCTATTAAAAAACTCTAATTAATGACTCATCAAGTGGGTGTTTAATTTGATGAATGTCATGATGTGGATAATCTTCCGTCTTTTATGCAAAATGTGATTTTGGAACTTTGTTGGTTCTTGAGTTGATTGTTGTTGATAATGATTTTTTTTGAGAGAATTGTCGATAATGCTTATGTTGATGATGATTTATGTTGATGAATCATTACATGCAAAATGACGACATTATTGATGATGAATGCATGTATGAAAAATGAAGACGAAAATGATGACGATTTGTTGTTGAACGTAGACATTGTTGAGTCTTATGTTCATGCATTCATAAGTAGGATATTTATACCCAATGAAGACGACTGGGATATTATATCCAACGAAGACGACCGTAATACTTTGTATTCAAATGACGAAGACTATGATACATTTGCATCTTGAGGTGACGACCGGTAGCACATGCATATATGGTCATGTTTAGGCGCATTACATACATTTAATAATTGATTAAATTTGTCGTATTTGTTTATGTGCTTAGTAAACCTTGGTGAATTAAGTGCTTATTGAAATTTAGTGAATATGTGATGATGTTGAAAATATACTTGTGTATTATTATAATTGTATAATTGATGATTATTAATGATGTTGAGCTGTTAAGTGTTGTTTAATCATTTGAATTTAATAATGCCGTTCATTTTCATTTGATTATACTTTAATTGTGAAATGTGAACTAACCCCCAATGGTCGTTTGGTTGACTACCTACCTTATTCGTATGGATGAATAGACGTTGTGCAGGAGTAGTTTTGTTTTACTTGGTGAGTTGCTGGAGGCTAGCTTTGGAGCTACTTCGTCTTTTGCTTTCAGAGTCTTAGTGTGTCGGATCTGATTAGAGTGTCTGTCTGTTATTTACATTATATGACTTTTCGAGATTTTATTCACTCAATATGTTAAGATGTTAGATTTATTATGGAGATTTATTATGATTATGCGTCATTGCTACTTTGGAGGTTTTATTTAAATGTTGATGAGATGTGATGATATTATTATTCCGCTGCGATGTTTTGAAAAATTAATTATGCATGTTTCGGTAATTAAAGAAGAAGTAGCATCTAAATCTTTTGTATTTTTTGCGTAATTTATTGTTTTAACGGTTTAGGGTGTTACATGCTGCAACTTTCCACATCTTTAGGGATACATCTTTAATCCACACTACAACTTTATACATCTTCAGAGCGATTCCTTAACCTACATCATCAAACATCATAAAAAAGCATTACTAGTTCCAAAGTACTAAAAAGACTTAAAACTATAAAATCCTAAAATAAACAAAGACTAGATGTTAAAGGCAATGCAATCCCTCAATTACTTGTCCAATATAAGAGTTAAGTGCAACATGGTAAACAATTCATTTACCGGTTATCAATTTGTTTACAACAAGGAGGAGTATGTTTGTGATTGCTAAAAAACATCTTTTTAATTCATTTGGCCATTCATAAGAGTATAGGGAACACTTTTTATAACATGTCTTTGTTCATGTGTTGAGGAAATGTTCCTTCAATAGGTTGCTTTTTTAATCTATGCTTGGTCGTATTATGTGAGGCGTAGTTAACTTCATTTGTAATTAACATAACATACGTTCTACTTGTTCATAAATATTTAATTGTGCTTTATATTCGTACAAAACTTTACGATGGTATAATTGTTTTCCCCTTTACCCTTGCGAAAGGTTAAAAAAATAATATAATTATTTACATGAAAAAGTAATCTAATGTTTGTACAATTGTATTCAATTATATTGATTATTAGTTTTATCACATGAAGTCCTTCTATGTGTGCTAACTGAACAAAAATTACACATTGATATATTTAAGCGACATTTATTAATAATTCTAAAATTATGAAGAGCTTTTAAAATTTTATAATGCTTAAACTATTTAATTATTTCTATAACACATTTAACTTAACTATACACTATAAAGACATCAAGTCATTTACTATTATTTGGATGCAAATAGGGAAAAATATGGTTGAAACTCCGAAGTTAGTTTATGTTATAATTTTATTTCTTTCTATATTTCTTTGCAGTAATTCTTCTTTTAGTCAGATGATTACTCAGAGTGATTGTAAAACAGATAAAGATTGTCCAAAACTTCGAAGAGCTAATGTTAGGTGTCATATAGGCCAATGTGTACCGATATAAAACATCCTAATGAGATAAATGAGTTCTTTCTCTAGCAAGAAAATTGTACAATATACTTTATGCTAGAATATTCCACTTGTTGTCATTTAGTTTTTGTTCATGCACTCAATAATTATTATTTTCTTCTTATGTTTTTCCCTAGTTTTAAGAACCTTGAAGTTATGACTTTGTATTCTAAGTTGATGGAAATGAAATAAGGCAGCAAAGAGTTTTATTAATAGGATCTACTTGTCTCGTAAATTTGGAGGTATCACCATGGCTTGCAATCCATACACATCACACCTATAATAATAAGGTAAATAGTTATGTTGAAATTGATAAAGGACATTGAAAATAACATAAATTCAACATCGCCAAAATTGAAATTGAAGACTTTGTTCACTTTTAGGTATAATGTAGGTAGAAAAAAGCTAATAAAATGTTAGTTTTTAAGTGTGTTTACTAGTTTAAGTCAAAATTATTTTGTCTAAAATCGAAAACAGTACTCTTTTTAATTCAAATTTTGAAAGATGGTGATACATCTAACAAGTGCACCAACTGCTTAAGTAATTTAGTAGTAAGATTATCGTCTCTGCAAGGATTATTCAGTGACGAGAATGATCTATTAGAGACATGAAAAACCTTTCTCAATGTAGAAATTTCTTTGTTTGATTTCTATTCTTCCAAATCATATCTTGAACAATGATGGAAAACTCTTGGATCGTCTTAAGTATTTTACGATAGAATCTCCAGACATATGATAATGAAATTTCATCTCTGAAAATTTTCCAATCAATATCTTTAATGAAAAACTTTATGAATAATTAAATATTTATGAATCCGTTTCTCTTCAAAATTAATCCTAATCATTAGACTCATCCAACAATCCCAAGACAAAGAAGTCTACTCACACATGTTAATTGTAGACATAGAAGAGAAGAAGAAGAACATGAAAGAAAATAAAAAAATAAAAAGGAGAACTTTTATTCAAAGAAACAATTGTCACTTATTAATTTCTAAGAACAAAAGATGCTTCAATATGTTTTCTAGCTACTCTATTTATAGTCTACAACTACTTAAGCCCCAAGAAATACATCAATAGAATATTCCACAATAAACTATGGGCTTTAGGTCAGAAATAAACTAAAAAGGTAGCTTGTAAAAGAAGAAAAAGCAGCAAAAGGGACTATGGGCTACACACACGGCCGTGCCTGTGGAGACACGGGTCGTGCCAACTCTCTAATTGTCCCTTTGTCTTCAAACTTTGATGGTGTGGCCACGACTGGGATATTATATCCAACGAAGACGACCATAATACTTTGTATTCAAATGACGAAGACTATGATACATTTGTATCTTGAGGTGACGACCGGTAGCACATGCATATATGGTCATGTTTAGGCGCATTACATACATTTAATAATTGATTATATTTGTCATATTTGTTTATGTGCTTGGTAAACCTTGGTGAATTAAGTACTTGGTGAAATTTAGTGAATATGTGATGATGTTGAAAATGTACTTGTGTATTATTATAATTGTATAATTGATGATTATTAATGATGTTGAGTTGTTAAGTGTTGTTTAATCATTTGAATTTAATTATGCCGCTCATTTTCATTTGATTATACTTTAATTGTGAAATGTGAACTAACCCCCAATGGTCGTTTGGTTGACTACCTACCTTATTCGTATGGATGGGTAGACGGTGTGCAGGAGTAGTTTTGTTTTACTTGGTGAGTTGTTGGAGGCTAGCTTTGGAGCTACCTCTTGTTTTGGTTTTAGAGTCTTAGTGTGTCGGATCTGATTAGGGTGTCTGTCTGTTATTTACATTATAAGACTTTTCGAGATTTTATTCACTCAATATGTTAACATGTTAGATTTATTCTGGAGATGTATTATGATTATGCGTCCTTGCTACTTTGGAGGTTTTATTTAGATGTTGATGAGATGTGATGATATTATTATTCCGCTGCGATGTTTTGAAAAATTAATTATGCATGGTTCGGTAATTAAAGAAGAAGTAGCATCTAAATCCTTTGTTTTTTTTGTATTATTTGCGTAATTTATTATTTTAGTCAGATTATTCTTAGTGATTGTAAACCAGATAAAGATTATCCTAAACTTCGAAGAGCTAATGTTAAGTGTCGTAAAGGCTATTGTGTACCGATCTAAAACATCCTAATGAGATAAATGAGTTCTTTCTCTAGCAAGAGAATTGTACAATATACCTTATGCTAGAATATTCCACTTGTTGTCATTTAGTTTTTGTTATGCACTCAATAATTATTATTTTCTTCTTATGTTTTTCCCTAGTTTTAAGAACCTTGAAGTTATGACTTTGTATTCTAAGATGATGGAAATGAAATAAGGTGCCAAAGAGTTTTATTTATAGGATCTCCTTGTCTCGTAGATTTGGAGGTATCACCATGGCTTGAAACCCAGACATATCACACCTATAATAATAAGTTTAATAGTGTTAGCCTGTATTTTCGACAGGCTACAATAAATGCAGTAAATTAAGGTTGACTTAGGTTTTGAAGAAATCTGAATGAGTTCGATACACAAGCTGGATCGAATTTATGGACTTAGAGAGATTTCCTTGTTTGATGGAGAAGCTTCGACAAGCAAGGAAGAAATCGAAGACAAGTTGGTGCCAGATCGACAAGCTAAGCAACACTTATTGTTGAAGGGATATCATTTGAAATTCAAAAGATATCTAGAGCAGTTAGTAGCGGTTACGTCTGACTGTTTTTGTATGGGCAGTTACTTAGTATAAATAAGAGTTTTTCATAGGAAAAAAGGGTCAAAATTCAAATACACACAAAACTTACACACTCAAACTATTTGCACATTAGGAGAAACGAGTAAACAAGTTGCAAATGTATGAATCTGTGTACCAATTTACATTAATATATGCAATTTAAGTTTATCCTTTAATTTCCTTGCAATTTACTTCCTTTTTTCCTAGAAATTTAATTCAACGCATTCAACGCGTGTTTGATTCTGACGGTTACATTTACATTTTACATCAAGAACATTCATATTTTCTGGAAACATAAACACGATATGCCCTGAGATTTACTGGTTGATCTCGCATGCCAACCGTTTCGGAAAACAACGTTTGTTTGCCAAAAACCGAGGCAAACAAATTGGCACACCCGGTGGGACTGTTTGTGTCTTTTGTTTCAGAAACAAACAAGAAAAAGTGTTTTTTCTTAATAGTTTGTTCGTTCCGTTTAAAACCTTAAGATTCTTGTTGTGTATGTTCTTAAGAAATAAGAAAAAACTCTCATAAATGGTATGTAACGCACGTAACAATGATTCACAATCTAGTCCATCAAATCCACCGATGATAGATGCAACGATGCCCACTCATGTTTCTTCGACTATACCTGTGGAGGCATCAACCGTTGTTGCAGCCGCACAATCACAAGTTGGTTTTGGAAGCCAATCATATCCAAATACATGGTTCTTCGATAGAAACCAATTGTATGTCATGCCGTCATCTTTTATTGAAGACCTACATACTAATCCATCTTCCTTTTCAGTGAGTTTGAACACGATTCAATCTCCATTTTTTCATACCTCTAAAGAGAACAGGTTTGAAGGTGAATCACAATGGGGTAGGTCAGAAGTGTTTGGCTCTTCAGGATCTTCAGAACCTTCAGCAGCTGCTGAAGACTGACCCTCCTGAAGGGGGGTTAGCCGGGTAGGTTTCTGAATTGTTGAGCCCATTACGACCTCAGCAAGTTCAGTACTAACAAGTGTTGGGTTGACTCTAATTGGTGGTTGGTTTGAGGTGGAAGTGTGTGTATCAGCTGGGATAACATTGAGACGTTCAATGACAGGGGGTTGAAAAGGATGGTCAGTTGGGAGTCTGTTGCAAATATCAATGGCTGGGTACACTGGCTCAAACGGTTTTGGTTTATGAGTGGGTTTAGGCAACCTGTTGATTCTCTGACTAAGAGTCATGTTGTCTTGGTCAGAATCAGTTGCGGGTGATGAAGGGGGTGAGATGATGGGTGAGTCTGAAATCTGAATAATTTTGGCTGAGTTGAAATCAGAAGGATTACCTGAAGTAGGAGCTTCTGATTTATCAGCTTTTGAAGCAGACTCAGGAGCAGCAGGTTCTGGAACTAATCCTGAAGCATCAACTTCTGATGTTCCTTGAGACTTCTCCAGCATCTTTTGAGCCTCCTTCAAAGTATCCTGCTCAACTTCACCAGCAATTGCCTTCACCTCAACAATCTTCTGCACGTAGTAATCAACACAGTCTTCTAATCCAAGAGACTTGAGCTTTTCTTCCCTTTGCACAATGTATTGTTCCTTCTTTTTCTTCTTTTCTGCAGTCAGCTTCTTAGCATGCTCATCAGCCCTTTTGGCCATTTCAGGAGTCACAATGAACATTGGACATTTAATGTCTTTAGCAACTGGCTGTCTTTTTCTAGGCCTTGCTTCTTGCTCTTCTGCATCCATTTCTTCAAGAGCTAATTCCATCTCCTCAATGGTTGAAGTATCTCCTTTATCCCTTTTTCTTTTAGAAGAACGAGCAGAAGCGTTGTCGTAGTTAGTTGCTTCAGACTTAGCAGCCTTACCACTATCATAATTAGTTGTTTCAGACTTAGCCACCTTCTGTTTCTTGGCCTTGGCAACAACAACTTCAGAGTCATCATTAGTCATTGTCCTTTTCCCTCTGACTCTAAGAGGAACATCATCTGTGATGTCAGGAATTTCTTTATCCTGAATGACTTCTCCTGATTCCTTGGCATGAGCAGCTATGAGTTCAACCAAAACTTCAGGATTATCCTCTTTTGCGATGGGAGGAAAATCCCTCATCAGTTCTGATTGAACTGCAGATTCTTTCAGGTCCTTCTCGTTGGGAGAGAATTTCCTGATGATCTTCATGTTCTACAGAGTCTTGCCATTGATGATCTTCCCAGCAGTAGTTCCAAGACTCTTGTTAGAAGCAGACTTGAATTTCCTCAGAGTCTCCAGCAATTTTCCTTGAGAAAAGATCTCAGACAGCAGCCTCCCACATGGCACTTGCTTTCTTTTCCCTTTGATTCCTTCTTTGATAACCCAGCACACCTGATGCATGAGGTATCTTGGAAGATTTATCTTCTGAAAAGAAGCCAAGAAATACAGTACAAATTTGTGGTCTAGACTAGGTTGGTCAGACCCTCCTCCCTTCTGAAAGAAGTAGTCAGTGATAAACTTCAAGAGCATCCTGTGATTACCATCTATGTCTACCAACTTAGTTGCTGGGTCTCCTTTCAGCAGTAGATTGGTGTAGCTTTCTAACAAGGGATTCTTGTTGCTGACGTTCCACTAAAATCTGCCTTCAGGAGCCACTCTGCAAGCTCTGGCTATCACTTCTTCTGTGATGGTTATAGGGACACCCATCACTGCTGATCTGATTTCTGTTCTCCTGAATGGTTCAAGACCCATCTTTCTCCTTGATTTCCCTTTCAGACTTGGATCTCTTGCCACAGCCTGAGTCTCTTCCAATTTTGCCGCTTATTGATCGTAGACCTCAGCCCTTACCCAGAAATCTTCCACCAGTTTCACATATGTTGGTCCATTCAACATACGGAAATAATCAAACAATTGTTGTGCTACAATCAACGCCTCCAGGTCCATTCCATTTCTTTTGAGAGAGGCGAAATCCATTGGTGATTCCACTTGAACATCAAAAGATTCAAACAGAATAGTCATGGTATTTGGTTTGATCAAGTAACTAGATTCTGTGTTGAGCTGCATACTCGAACCACTTGTAGAAGTTGAAATTGAAGAGAGTTTGAAGGTTTAGGGTTTCTAGTTTGAGAGGAGAGAAAATCTGATTTATCTTAGCGTAACTACTTGAAAAACTTGAAAGTGTAGGAAAAGTGAGTGAGTTGTGTGTGATTGATATATATAGTGATTTTTGACAAAACGTTTCACATTCAGAGGGGACAAACAGACACACTCATTAATGACAATATAGAGGGCGCGAGAATATTTGTTTAAGAGAATAACTATCATTGCCCTTTCAGTGTTATTACCCAATACAGACAGACCACGTCAGAGAACTAAAAAGTAACTGTTGTAGATAGGGGGCTAGGTGTCACTAGTCTTAACTTCAACCTTTTCCACTTCCGCAAGCTATCAGAGTCAAAAGATTCCTTCTCAGAGACTGGGGTTTTTCAGAGGCTGAATTTCTCAGAGTCTCCAACAGAGAGTCTGATACACAACAGCTTCTGATAACTTTCAGAGTCTGATTTTTCATTCAGAGGCAAGCATTACTCAGTGACAAAATGCATGTTCAAATTTTTCTTTATAAAATTAAATCTTTCAACAGTTAAAGGTTTAGTAAAGATATCAGCCCATTGATG
>Ga0315914_1003818_pt1 | contig 22716 bp, 16 predicted proteins | sample MpolenodulesMG_FD_203920 | JGI IMG/M metagenome (GOLD analysis project Ga0315914, IMG submission 203920) | Medicago polymorpha root nodule microbial communities from Los Angeles, California, United States - elongated nodules | ecosystem: Host-associated > Plants > Roots > Nodule | place: USA...
ATTTTTCAAATAATTCTTTACTTAGTTGATTATCAAAGTAAAAAATAAAAGTGAAAATTCAATGAATTAACACAAATATAAATGTAATATAAAATTATATTTACTAGTTTTGTTATTTATAATTTTAAAGATCGAATATATAAATATTTTTAACCATAACGTATCTAATTTATTTAAAATTGCTTTCCTCGCCGTTTTAGTTTACCACGTTTGGACGAAAATGTTTACAATTTATTTTTGTGCTAGGCATTATTTAAACATATTATTTATAAAAAAGATTATAGGAGTTTTTTATCGTACTTTTTTTAAAAAAAAATGTAATTTTTAATACGAGCCGGCCCGTTTAGGGCCGGGCTCGGGTAGTATATTTCAAGCCCGTTTTACAATTGGGCTTTTTGGCCAGCCCGATAAAGCCCGTTAGGGCCGGCCCTAATTGGGCCAGACCATCCGTTTTGACAGCTCCAATCTTAAGGATCGGTGGTTTGGATTAAAAGTGAAGCCGGCTGGGTAAGCTATTAAGAGAGAGGACAAGAAATTATTTTTAGAGAGAGAAAGCGTTTCAAGGTTTTTTTTCCCTTCTAATAACATTTTTTTATTACACATCATATTATCTACGTTTCTTTTAAATCCCGACATCAACTAATATGTTATAATCTTTCTGATAGAAATTATATTATCAATCTCCGTGAGCTTATGTTTGTTGGTAGAGACATTGCATTATTTATGCAGGGGTTGAAGTTTGAACCCCAATTTTTCACTTATTGATTTTAAGAGGTGAATTTCTAGCCACTTAATTATTTGACAAAAAATAGATTATATTTTCAAAGACTTTGCATTAATACCTTTTTCCCATTCCTTGATCCTAATTAAATATGTCTCATGTACGTTTCTTTTAAATCCCTACATCAACTAATGTAATGATCCGTGCACGAGTTAATACTGCTTGGTATTGTGAACATGTTCATTCATAAAAAAGATTAGCAAATTGATCTTGTTGTTTTTACGGAAGCAAAGTGACCTTTGATGATTAATTAAGAAAAAATAAAACGGATTGTATATTATACTCTTTCCCTTAGAGATAATATATGTAACCATGTATATACTATACTCTTTAACCTCTTGTCAAAAAAAAATTATACCCATTAACCGTGTATTACAAAACGCATATTTAGCCATATATTATACTCTTTCCATTAAAGATAATATTTATCAAAGACTTTACATGTCTACGTTTCTTCCTACAATTCCTTAATTAATTATAATTCAATATCTTCTATGTAAGAGTCTATTTAACCCCTACACCACTACTATCTCCCTTCACAAATCACCATAGCAAAATATCTTCTATTCAGAAAAGAAGAATTTGTTTCTTCTTGTGTCAAACATGCAAGTGCTAATCTCTTGTGTTTTGATTCTTGGTTTTGTTTCACCTTGTCTATGTGGGAGGTGGATTAATGTAGCTAAAACAAACAATAATATATACAATGTGATTGCTTATGGTGCTCGTGGTGATGGCATATCTGATGATACACAAGTACGTATATGTGTTTTCTCCCCTCTCCTTTTAACACACGCACACACAAATACACACTTCATTAGAAACTTTAATCTAAAATGATAATGATTTGTGTGATCTTCACAATATTTTTATATTTTGAATTGAATGAATGTAGGCATTTTTACGTGCATGGAATCATACATGTGGAGCAGCAGGGACATCAACACTAGTTATTCCACCAAAAAAATTATACTTGGTGAACAACTTAGAATTCAGAGGTGCTTGCAAGGCCACAAGTATTCTCATTCAGGTTCATATTTAAGTCCATACATATTGTATTTTTTTTTTTTTTAAAGAACCATTAGATTAAAATTAATTATTAATTATTTAAAATATAACTTGTTTGGGTTGATTAGTGGTGTTGAATTAAGAACTTGAAGTGTGCTCATTTCAAGGTCTTATGTTTGATTTCTCTTATGTCAATTTTGTTGGGTCAGTTCATACAAAGTTTTGATCCGACTTTAAGCATATGACTGATCCACAAGTGGACAGTGAGATTGAAATCCTCAAATTAGTCGGTCAGGCAAGATACCTATTTGTTTTTCTTAAGGAACTAGAAATGATTTCTATTCTTCTCATAATTTCAAATAAATATCAGTGATATTTATAATTAATAGTGTCATATGAATCATTGATTTAAATTGTGTTACATTCTAGTGTTCGTAGGAATCCTGTTTGTTAGTGTACCTAGTACACTTCTGATGCTTATTTTGATCATTAATAACTTTTTCCTGATTAGAAAAAAAATCTTCAAATTGAATATTCTCAATTTTTTTTCTATAAAATATGATAGAGGCCATTGAAAACGATTAAATATTTTTATACAAGAAATATCAAAATAGAATGTAATCAAACTTACAGTAAAATATCGCCAAGTAATATTTAAAGAGGATATTAATGTATTATTACTTATACTTATTCAGATGGTAACAAATTATGAAGATATTTGATATGTTAGGACGCAGGTTTAGATCTGCAACACCATATTCTTTATAATTAGTGTGTTTTACGGTTAGACTCTTTAAAATTAAAATGAAATGATATGAGATCCATCATCTCTGCACGTACATTTTGCTCCTTTAGGCTTTAACCAGCCATGAGATTTCTCATTTTGGTAATTAAGCATGTCTAACTCACATTTTTATTTATTTATTAACTTAATCATTTTGCACTCTCTCCTGCATTGCAGCTTAAAGGAAAAATAGTTGCCCCTCCTAAAGAAGCATTTAAGGATCCCTCATATTGGATTAAGATCCAATATGTAAACAGTCTCACAATTGATGGCAAACGCAGAGGAAGAATTAATGGCTATGGTTCTACTTGGTGGCAATGCAAAAGCTGCCCTCGACCTAGAGTATGATTATTCTATACACGTTGAGCTATAAATACATTTTAAAATTAAGAAATTTTAATATTGAAGTATATTGCAGTCAATCAAGAGATTTGTTGTAAATTATTTTATGAAACAATATTTTTTAAAATAATCACTTTTAAATAAATTATATTTGTTTAGAGTTATAAAAGTAATATAAGCTACAATTTAATTAAAATGAAAACCTACTTTGATTTGCTTCTGGAAAATATGATCAATTAAATTTATTGGATATATGTTGATAAAACGTTAAGGAATTTTTTTTTTTTTTAATATTGTAGTTAAACAAACAAATTATTTTTTACATTGTATAGCACCTAAAAAAAACTATTTTAATTTCCCCCAACCAATAGATTTTCATTCTCAAATAACCGAGTCTCAAAATACAAATTTTATGTGATTGTATATCATATTACTTTTATGTTGATGGTGCAGATATTATCTTTCCATGCCTGCAATGATCTTAGTGTTCATAATGTGAGAATCACTAATAGCCCAGGTGCTCATGTAACCATAAATGGTTGCAACCGTGCAAAATTCTCCAATTTAGATGTTCAATCTCCTTCGTATAGTCCCAACACCGATGGATTTGACATTTCTTCTTCCAAGAATATCTTGATAGAAGATTCCACTATTCGAACAGGTAATCAAAGTTTATTTTATCTTATAAATTTTAATTTAATTATTTTGAGATGAGTTTAATATATATGTGCAATTTTAAAATGAGTTGGTTTTCTTATAAACAGGCGATGATTGCATTGCCATCAATGGTGGCTCCTCTTATATCAGTGCATCTCGTGTTGCATGTGGACCGGGCCATGGGATAAGGTTATTTTCTATAATGTGTATTTTATTTTCTTTAAACTTATAACTGAATTGTAGTTTATTCAATTTAATTTTATAACTCATATTCCTTGAGACAATATTTATAAAAAGAAAAAAGAGATAATATGTAGTATAATATTGTTATTATTTCAATATATTTGAGAAATCTCATAAAATGTGTGAATTAAACAGTATTGGGAGCCTTGGTAAAGGCAATTCTTATGAGACGGTTGAAGAAGTTAATGTACGAAATTGCAGCTTCACTAATACTACAAATGGAGCAAGAATCAAAACATTTCCTGTGAGTAACTAATGTCTGTGTGGGAATTTATTATAATTCAGCAATTTATTTCTTCAGCTCAAATCATATAATTATGTAAATTTGAAAGTAATAAAATATATTATTTATATTACATACATTAACACATTGACTCCTAGATGTAAATTAGTAAATAACTGCAAATAAAATATTCTTAATGAAAGATAAATTAGTGTCATAAAAATTTTACAAAATAATTTCAACAAACTAATACTCCCTTAAGCCACGTTTATAAGCAAAAAACATTTTTTTAGGTTCATTAAATAACTAATGCATTTGTCTATTAATGTGACAAAATAATTAGTTATTCAAAGAACTAAAAAACTATTTTTTTCTATAAATTTGATCGAAGGTAGTACTTTTTAAAAGAAGAGGTTTTCATTTTGTTTTTCTAATTTAAAAATACTACAAGTTTTTGCAAAATAGTTTAAAATAAATATTGTTTATAAGTAGACTGATATCCTTAGCCCACAAAGCAGCCATTACACTTGATTTAATTATAAAGATCAAATCCAAATTTTAAAGGGAGCTTCCTTTTCCACCACACACTTTGCAGATATACTTTTGGAATAAGCATAGATTTATCGTCGCAACAAAAGTATCATTCATGAAGTATATTTCTATGAACATGTGTGGTGTTTTAGAAGTGTAGGAGGGAATAAATTGCCAATTTTAAATTGTATTAGAGCCCTAGTTTAGATTTAATTTTTTTAGCAGATCAAGCTTATATATTGAAAAAGAAAAAAGTACACTTTAGAGATACTCTAATCCGACGCAAAAGGAGATACAATGCTTAAAATAAATCATTTTGCAGTCGATTCGAACTCAAAATTTTCCGCTTTATACCTGAGATGATAGCTTAGTTGTATACTCTCATATAACTCATACAATAGAGTTCGAATCATTTCCGTAACTATATAAAATGGTCATTAATATCACTTTAATTAGCAAACATTTCTCCCTTTCCATGAAAAACAAAAATAGTGATATTTCGTATAGGATAGTAATTACTTGTTATTTTTATATATTTTAGACACTAATTGAAGATAGTGATATTTTAGAAACTTTTTGGCACTAATTGAAAATAGTGATATTTTAGAAACTAAATTGATTGTTTATTCTTAATTCTATTAACTCCATGCTCTAGATGTCAAGTCTAAAACACCAAAGGTTCAAATTTTAACAGTAACATGACAATAACTTTTAAAACACCTGGGGTTTTAAATTCCAATTCTAACACAAGGGATTCAAATTCTATCCATAATTATCTCTCACAAATGGATTTTCTCTTTGCAGGGTGGATCAGGTTATGCAAGAAAGATTACTTTTGAGCAAATCCAACTTACAAATGTTAATAATGCAATAATTATAGATCAACACTACGGCGTTAAAGTGGCAACGGTACATATTTTACTCTAAATTCATATATATTGTCATTTCAAAAATGTGTTTTCCTATTTGATGTAATAATATATCATAATTATGTGGGAATTATTAGGAATCGGCCGTGCAAGTGAGTTATGTGACATATCGTGGGTTTAAAGGAACTTCGGCTGGTGATTTAGCCATTAATCTGGATTGCATGGGTTGTTTCAATGTTGTATTGGATCAAGTTTACATTTTCTCTTCTCAAGAGAAAAATGAGGTTCATTCCTTTTGCAAAAACTTTCATGGAACAATTGGCTCCACTATTCCAAGAGTCTATTGCAAATAAAATGTTAGAATCATTAATTGGTTGCCATTGTAAAAAGTTATGTCATAATTGTACCATGTATAAGTTTCAATGAGAGTTGTAAAAATTTATCAAGCCGCAATGTAATAATATGGGCACTTCTTGCTTTCTCATAATATGCCATTTTTAATCAAATCAACATTTGAATTCTTTTCATTCATGCAATCACCAACTTGGATAATAAGCATATGATCAAGTAGTTCATTCTAACTTCGTATATTTTATTCCAAATTCTTAAAAGTCAATTATCTCCTTCCTCTCTCGTCTCTTTCTCCTTCGCCCTTCTGTCTCTCTCACTCTCTTTCTCATCAATTATATCTACATCTATTAAGGATGTTGTAGTAAATTTAAACTAATTTTTTCGTTTGTAATGTCCATTGTCAACCAAACATTTTACAAGATAAAAAATTGTTAAATACCTTAAAGACTTATCGTGTGTTGTTATGTCCAGTACTTATATTTTTTCCAAATCATACATACCCTTAGTATTGTTGTGTAAAAAAATACTTGTATTATGAGGCATTTAATTGTATATGGTAAAGATGCGCCTCTCGCACAAATCTAATCTTTAGATTACATCAAAATAGTGAATGCATTTTGCATATAAACGGCGTGATGTGACAAAATAAAGAAGAGTGAAGATCAAATTGTTCACTTTTTTACAGTGTCTTTAGCAACGGTGAAAAAGTACAACATCTGCAAGTCAAACATCAAACTACAAATACAGTTCATTCACGTTTGCAGTAAATGGAAGCAAAGAGTTCAATCTTTTTTTACCAAATCAAGCACAGAAAATTCCAAAAACACATGAATAATAAGATAAACATAACACATGAATAATAATAGTATATATAAAAATGATGATGACTACACATAGCCACAACACCACATGATAAGAACAACTATGAAACCAAACCAACAACCTTTCACAATTATTTTCCATTATTATTAACTCACTCTTCTATAACACAGCTCAGCGAAATCACGTTCCAAAGTTCCTCTCTGAGACATTTTCACAAACACCTTTTGGGTAAAGAAGATGAGTTTCAGAGAAGAGAGTGGTGATGGAAGGGACCTTCAGAAACCGTTTCTTCATACTGGTAGTTGGTATAAAATGGGTTCAAGGCAATCTAGTGTTATGGGTTCAACTACTTCGGTTATGCGGGATGGTTCAGTTTCTGTTCTATTTTGTGTTCTTATTGCTGCTTTGGGTCCAATTCAATTTGGCTTCACGGTTTGCTTCAATTCAATCCCAATTTTGTTTGAATCAACTGAAAGAAATAAAAAAAGTTACTGATTTTGATTTTTTTTGATTTTTTGTGTTTGGGAAAAGTGTGGATATTCTTCCCCGACGCAACAAGCTATAATCAACGATCTAAAGCTCTCGGTTTCGGAGGTTTTGTTTGTTTTTGTGCTTTATGGCTTTTAGTGGAAAGTATTTTTTGATTGTGACATAGTAGAATTGATTCTGACATATTTGGTTGCTTTCGAGTAGAATTGATTTTGGCTCCTTAGTTGATGATTCTACTTGAAGCTAGGATTTGTAGCTTTTGATCGTAGAATTCATTTTTACACACAAATTTATTGTTCAACTCACTTTTACCTTAATGTATTTAAACACAAATCACTTTACCTTTAACTCACTTTTAGTCGGAATCAATTTTACAGAATTAATTCCCTCAAAATCAGTTATTGTCATCGCAGAACCAAACACTGTGAAACTTACTTTTGTCATTGATATTTGGATAGTTTTCTCTGTTTGGATCTTTATCCAACGTGGGTGCTATGGTGGGAGCTATAGCAAGTGGTCAGATAGCAGAATATGTCGGCCGCAAAGGGGTAAATTTTTCCTATTTTTTGGCAATATTTGTTAGTTTTGAACTCATTCTGATAAAGGGGTGATTGTGATGATAAGTGATTTTGCTGGTTTTTTGGGTTGTTGTTTGAATGTTGCAGTCATTGATGATTGCTTCGATTCCCAATATAATAGGGTGGCTCGCCATTTCTTTTGCCAAAGTAAGTAGTACTGTTTCCAACTGCATCAGTGGTTTTGTTTTTATATGCTATGGTGGTTAGTTTGTATGTGTTGATCACGGATTTTGTCTGATATGATCTGTTGGTTTTATAGGACTCTTCCTTTTTGTTCATGGGGAGATTGTTGGAAGGTTTTGGCGTTGGGATTATCTCTTATGTGGTAAATTTGATCGCTTTTAGATCTTTTTATTTCTTGAGCCTATTTGCAAGGTTGCTGATTGTTGAGTTTAAGCTGTCTGTGTACTGCTTTCCCCCCCATTTTAGGTGCCTGTTTATATAGCCGAGATAGCACCTGAGAACATGAGAGGTAGCCTTGGATCGGTGAACCAGGTTGAAAAAATCGTTTCTGAATCTAAAGTCTTTTCTTTTCATTTTCTATATTAATTAAAAGGCGTGCCAGCGTGGAGGTATTGAATTTGGAATCTAATATTTATGTAATTTTTCTGGCTCAGCTCTCTGTTACAATTGGAATAATGCTTGCTTATCTGTTGGGCCTTTTTGCCAACTGGAGAGTACTTGCAATCCTAGGTAAAGTCCTAGTGATTTACTTGGCTAAGTTTTTGTTGATAGACAAATTGAACTCATAGTGACCTTGTGGTAACAAGTTTCATTAAGTTTTCATATAAGCATATACAACAAAAATGCTTGGAGCTCTGTTGTCAATAGCAGCCGATCGTGGCGCGGAGCGGCCAAAAGCAGCAAAACGCGACGCAGTGCTCCAACACGGAGCGTTGGGAGAAAGCGGGTGAAGCGGGCGCAATTGCGGGTATAAAGTGGGCGCGATGCGGGTCAAAGCGGGCGCTTTTTATAACCCTGTGTAAAATAAAGGATTTCCCTTCACTTAAAACCGTTTTAAGGGTCATTTTTGTAGTTTTCAAAACCCTAACTATTACTCATCTCCATCAAAACCAAATACACAGCTGCAAACACAACTTCTTCATCGTACCAACAAAAAAAATCCATCTCCTCTTCTCATCTCATCGTCTCTTGATCACAGAACCCATCTTTGTTCTCCTCTCTTCATCTCTTGATTTCAGAATTTGTTAATTTGTCAATTTGTTAGTTGTTAATTGTTAATTGGGAGGATGAACTTATTAATTGTTAATGTTTTGCACTTTTGTTACTTTAAGCTTTAGAGGTTTAAAGTGTCGGTTTCCTTGAATTTTATTAGTATTTTTTGCAAGTATGTTTTATGTTTTGCTTAAGACTTGTGACTTTTATTTCAAATTAGGAATACTTCATGAATTTTGAGTAATGTTTAAGGTATTTTCGTATTTTTTTTTAAACAGCTTAGTATTTTAATATTAAATATATTAGTGTCCGCGTCACCGAAATAGCGCCCGCACCCCGCGCCGCGTCAATTTTTGGGGTGGCCGCGTCGCGCCGCATTTCCGCGTTGACAACAGAGGCTTGGAGTTTGGGTGTGTTCAGAGGAGGATCCAAGTTTATAAATAAAACAGGGTCAGTCACGAGGGGAGTAGTAAATATGCTTGGGGATAAGTTGTGTAATCGACACCTTGTTCATAAAGTAAATTCAAAGTTTTATAGTGGTTTTACCTTTAATCTTTCAAAACATTAATGTGTACAACATATTTATGCCTTTTGTTCTGTTGCAGGAATTTTGCCTTGTACAGTATTAATACCCGGATTGTTTTTCATACCAGAATCTCCTAGATGGTTGGTATGGATCAAATGTTATGCATTGTTCTGATTGAATGTTTGTACCTTTCTTCTTTTTAATACACATATTCCTTCCAGACAAGGGATGGCAAAACACTCTACTCTTTCTAATTTTCTTTCTTCTTCTTTTCTATTTTTCATTGGGCCGGTGGGGAATTGTAGGCCAAGATGGGGATGATGGAGGAGTTTGAGACTTCGTTGCAAGTGTTGAGGGGATTCGACACAGATATATCTGTTGAAGTACATGAAATTAAGGTATATGGCGTAATTTCATATTGTCATATGGCTAATTTTTGCTAACCAAGTAAAATATATAACAGTAAGCATACTGTGCACTTAATAGTATAATTTTAAAATGTTTATGTAAAAAAACATGCAATCCTAACTACTTTGCTTTTTTTAGAAAGCTGTGTCATCAAATGGAAAAAGAGCTACAATCCGGTTTGCGGATCTCCAGAGGAAAAGATATTGGTTTCCTTTATCGGTATAATACATTCCCTTGGTTCTGATTTTACACAATCTTTCTTCCCAAGCTTGTCCTTGTGTAATTTATCTGAAAAGTCAAACATAGATTTTGACTAATTGAGTGCCTGCAGGTAGGAATTGGATTACTTGTACTTCAGCAATTGAGTGGTATCAATGGAGTTCTGTTCTATTCAACTAGCATATTTGCAAATGCAGGTTATCATTGACTTTTTTAGAATTTTAAAATACTAGTATTTTTCATATTGATGTCGAGGGGAGGATGGGAGAACAGGGAAACATAGGTGATAGTAGTTTAAAACCTTCAAATACCTAAAATAACCATGTGTAGTTCAATACAAAATTGTTTGAGTTGTTATAGATGCATTAGAAAATTTATTTTAATAGGCATAAACCTCCACTTATTTGTTGTGTTTCCATGTCTATGGTTAGAATATATCAAAAGATATCTCAATATATCAATATTGTATCTTTATTGTATTTTAGTCTTCATACCCTTAATCATCCATATAGGTACTCTGTCCTTGTCTCAATCTCTAAACCATCTAGTGTTTTCATGTTGTTCACTTTTCGTTAGAAATCATTCTTCTGGCTTCTTTCCTACCAATGATTATATTTTAATGTGTTAGTAATTAATATTCCGTGGTTTGGAGCAGCCTCCCATTGCCACAACCAAAACCATAAAAGGAAACAAATGGCAAAAAGAAATAAATTTGGTTTAGAATTATTTTGGTAGTCACAACTCACAACCAAAGTTTATTTAATTATGAAACTTTGGAAAACCATTTTATTGAAGAAATGGTATACAAAAACAAACAAGTGTATTCATTTGTGAAAATGGTCTGCAAATGAATCTGTAAGCTGTTGGCATAATGGTCACAAACATGGACATTGACATGTCGACACCAGTAATAATTAAATGTACTCACATGTGCTGGTGAGTGGTGTCACACTGACACATGTCGGACACCGGACACTCATTCGAACAGAAGTGTCGGTACTACAGAGTGTATTACTGTAGTAGTGTTGTACTCAAATTTTATACTGATATGCCCAGATATGTATCCAAGCAGCATCTCCCGACTTTTATTTTTTTCATTATTGGAATGAAATTATTGAACTATTAGTTTGGGATACCCTAAACCCTAAGCCTTAAACTCGCCGTAATGCATTTTGTTTATTTTTAAGTATGCCTTAATTCTAGGATATTTTGCAGCATCTTAGTATCTCTTAGGGAGGGTTGGTTTCCATGTTTCTTCATTTAATTTCTTATTTAATTAGGATTAAGAATATGGTTTAAGTATATACAGGAATGAGTGTTGTCTTTTGTAACACACCAACACATTTCAAATCAAGTAAATTTTAAGTTGAGTATCTTGGTCCATTTGACTTGCTAAATAGTGAATAACTAGGCAGGTTAAGAAAAGTTGTTCCAAGTTTGATTTCTTTCTAAAATAGTCATGGGAAATGAAATCTAGAGGTGAGGTACAAGACAGAACTCTATAAATTTTATTACGCCACAAACCATGGGATAACTTTTTGTCCCAAGAACTACTTGACAAGACAAAATATCCATCTTCTACTCAGCAACCATTCTCCTCTTCTCCCTCCCCTATAGTAGAAAAGATGGTAGAAAACAGGCTTAGGTGGTTTGGACATGTAGAAAGAAAACCTATAGATTCTGTAGTAAGGAGACCAGATCAGATGGAGGATAATCATATCACTAGAGGCAGAGGAAGACCTAGAAAAACTATCAGAGAAACTATTAGGAAAGATTTGGAAATTAATGAGTTGGACCAAAATATGGTGTATGAGTATGATAGAACATTATGGCGTAATTTGATCCATGTAGCCGACCCCACTTAGTGGGAAAAAGCTTGGCTGTTGTTGTTGTTGTATTAGAATTAGAATAACAGCCATCCCACTCTCCACCACTGTTAAATGTGTTTTTTTTTTTTTCCGAAAGAAAATGTGTATTGTTATATATTTTATAATTACATATGATAATATCAGTAAGAAATAAATAATGTATTGTACAAAGACTATTGTAGTAAATTTCATGAAATTTTGTTTGTGTTGTGTAGTGATCACCAAACTGTATACTTGGTAAAATGTTGTGTTGTGCATCTGTGCGTCAAATGTGCCCTTAGTCTATAATCTCTATTCTCTTAATTGCATCCTTCCCAACCTAAATCTGTATAATTTCAATGACTTTAGCTAGTTTTTTTATTCTAATGATGTGCTGTAGGTTTTTACCAAAAGGAATGTAAAGGACTATTTCCGTTCTATTTTTACTGTATCTTTCTTTCAGTGGTTTGGGTTAGAAACTAAAATGAGGTTTTAGATGACAGCCATAATATCTCCTAGATCTAACTAGCGTCTGTTTCTGTATTTGACTTCTGTATTGTAACAGGAATTTCATCCAGCAATGCTGCTACCGTTGGTCTTGGAGCTATTCAGGTTGCAAAATAAAGCCTTGGACTACAAATTGAGTTTCATGTGAATTTATAAAGATACTATAGTGAACTCAATTCTCATAATCAGCATTCTTTTCCAGGTCATAGCTACTGGAGTAGCCACTTGGTTGGTGGACAAAAGTGGGCGGAGGATGCTCCTAATAGTAAGTATGAAGTAGCTTTCATTACTTCATTATATTGCAAGAAGCAAATGGAATTTAATATTTGAGATCCATTATAACTTTGCAGATATCCTCATCTTTAATGACAGCCAGCCTTCTCGTTGTATCCATAGCATTCTATCTGGAGGTTGGTACAAGTAATTATGATTGCTTAATTCAATTTTCAGAACTTGGCTATCCTTTTGACACCTTTATTACATTGATAACAGGGAGTTGTAGAAAAGGATTCACAATATTTCAGCATTTTGGGAATAATATCTGTTGTTGGCCTTGTGGTATCTTTCTTGACTCCGTTGAATTTTTCTGTGAAAGTTTTAAGATTTTTAGTACCCATCATCAATTTTATCCTCTTTTTTTTATTTTAAGGTTATGGTAATTGGGTTCTCTCTAGGACTTGGACCAATCCCTTGGCTTATAATGTCTGAGGTATGAAATACTTTAGTATTCATAAGCTAATAATCTGAAGAAGGATCAACTAATTGTTGCACTATTTACAATTTTAGACGTTGATGCTTACAATTTTCATCAGTATTTTTTGTTGATCCTGCTTTTGGCATTGAATTATGGTTGCAGAAGTCGAGTTAATTTGTGTTTATTGAACATATTGAAGTGTATGTAATTTCTCACTTGTTAATCATCCTTTACAGATACTTCCAGTGAATATAAAGGGTCTGGCTGGCAGTACAGCAACCATGGCTAATTGGCTAGTAGCGTGGATCATCACAATGACTGCAAACTTGCTTTTGACTTGGAGCAGTGGAGGTTTGTGTTTCTTTATTTTTTGTCTTCATGTCTACTGGGTATATTCGTGATTCATGCATCTCTTGTATACTTGTCGATATAATGCTTTCTTCTTTTGGTTGTTTACAGGGACATTCTTAATCTACACAGTGGTAGCTGCTTTTACTGTTGTATTTACGTCACTATGGGTGCCTGAGACCAAGGGAAGAACTTTGGAAGAAATCCAGTTTTCCTTAAGATAGAGTATGTTTTGGGAGAAGCGCATTCCGGCATGAAATTATGTGTGTATGATATCATGTATTTTTATAGTCCTGTGTATTCATTAAGTTTTCTGTAGCAAATGTAAGAACGAACAATGAACAATAATCAGTGCATTGTTTTTTTTTAATGTACAAGCTGCTGTGGGAAAAAATATATAATAGTCAAAGAATGAGAAAGAAACTTGTTTTCTAGTCTTAGGATAGCCTCACAATTTACCAAGTTCATTTGTATTAGGAGTTACATTATGCCCTGATTCTTGGGAAGAAGTAAAGAGCTTGATGCACCAATAGACATGGGGCACTCCAAGTTAATAAAGGGAATAGGTTACAACATTGGTAGATGGTGCAATCTTGTAGCATTTTCTTTCTGTAATCCAAATATATCATCCTTGAATGGAATTTTATAAAATAAACTCAAATTTTTTTGAAGAAACGCAATTTAAGATGATAGGAAGTTACATAGTTTAAATAAATAAGAAATACAAGCAACTAAAATTTGGAAAGAGAGCATACATTGATATAAAAGTAGAAATTTGAGAAACATATTCATTTGATAGTTTGTTTTATTTTTTTGGTAGTATAGACATTCATTTGATAGCTTTAACAATTATGATTATAAGACTTGTTTGATTCGCTAAAAAAAAAAAATTATATATATATATATATTAACAATAGTTTTTTTTGTTGTTCATATCATGTTACAGGATCTTGATCCGATTATAACAATGAAACATTGATTAATTAATTATTAATCCCACTAACATGAATCCTTTTTTGAGGGGTGAAAGACATAGTGGATATGGTCACATGATATCATTTGATTTCCACATTTGTCGTATGTCCAAGTGACGCGGACAAGTCTCAAGAACCACTAATAAGCATCTCAGATCCTGTTTGTTACTGCTTAATCACCTTAATTTTTAATTAGTGTTTTCTACTAACACAACACCTTAATTAATTCAAGGTTCAAACTCATCAACCAACAATAATTTGATCGTACGTAGAGATCAGCAATGCCTGGTGGGAAAGACTATGATGATGTTAGGATCCTTAGGAAGCCATTTGTCAAAAACAACAATAACAATGCTGGATCTGGTTCTTTTTATATTGTGCTATGTGTTCTCATTGTAGCTTTGGGTCCTATCCAATTTGGTTTCACGGTGCTTAATCAATGCATTATTCCTTAAATTATAATTTTGTTTTATATACTTTATAGCATGCACATGCTTTTAATGATTAGTTTATTTTGGATTTACCTGTTTTTTATAATGTTCATTTATTTATACAGTGTGGCTATTCTTCACCAACTGAAGCAGATATGATTCAAGATCTTAATCTCACAATTTCGCAGGTATTATGGATTTTTCTTCATTTTAAGTTTTCTTCACTTAAGTGAAGAACAACACCAAAAAATACTTTTAAAAAAATAACCTAAGGTTTGTCTCTTTCATTTTTTTTCCTTCTAATTAAGTTTGTTTTATATCACATTCTTAGTAACGTTTTGAATATCTTATCCCAACAGTTTTCATTGTTTGGTTCATTAGCCAACATTGGTGCAATGGTTGGAGCAACAGTCAGTGGTCAAATAGCAGGATACTTTGGGCGTAAGGGGGTATATTATACCATATGATGATCTAACATATTCACATTTTTTTGTTAATTTTGGTTTAGAACATTTGAAAAAAAAAATGCTAACAAGGTTTATTTTAACTTCAAATTTCTTATTATTATATTAGGATTAAATGCACTTAAAAAAAAATTCATCATTTATTCCTGATTTTAGTCTCCTCATTTCTAAATAAAAAAATATATGCTCCAATTTTCAAAATGTTTCAGCACTATTGAATTTGCTTTTGCCAATCTATCAAGTTGAATAATTAATTGACAAGTTACAAAGTAGTGTGACAATGCATATGCGGACTAAATTTTATTATTTTATTTTCTATATCATTAAAGCATTGTTTAAAAAAATTGAACTTAAAATGAAAAAAAAAAATAACAAAATCCCTTAAAAAATCATATTTTTCAAAACAAATGCATTGTCCATCATCCGGTGACTGATCAACTAATTATTCAACATGACATATCAACAAAAATAAGTAAAAAAAAATTCAATGTTAGATTTTTTTTTCTTCTAAAATTTCAAAAATTAGGGGACTTTTATTTTGGATTAAAAAATGAAACTACTAAAGTCTTGAAATCAACAAAAATAGGAAAACTAGAACTGCATTCAAACATTTTTTTTAATTTAAAAAAAAGTGACATGCTAACATAATCATGTTTTTTTTTGTCAAGTAGCCTAGCGGCCAGTGAAATTCACCTTAAAGGTGAATAAGTGAAGTGTCCGGTGTTCGAAACCGACCTCTGCATATATTATGCATTATATCCCTTACCAAGTGAGATAAGCTCACGGGAACTAATCATGCCTTTTTGAAAAGAAAAATAGAAATGGAAGTGTTTTAGTTGTCTCATGTATTTAATCCGTATACATTCTTAATGTAAATAGTTTTTACACTATCAATTAATTATAACTGTCAGATCATAAAAATCGTTTTTAATCATAATAACTACTTTTAAAATTACATATAAATGTATGTGATTTGTTGATAGTGTAAAATGTTTACACATGCTATATCAAAATTAAACTCATACTTATTTGCTATGGGATTTTATTTTTATTTACAAAAAATGGAATCATATTTTCCTTCTTAAATTAAATCAAAATGTTCTTTTAGTCTCCTAAATCTTTAGGCATTATTTTTCTTGGAAATATTTTGATTTGAAATGTATCTTTGTGGAATGTTAAATTGCAGTCACTAATAGTCGCAGCAATCCCAAATATATTTGGATGGCTAGCCATTTCCATAGCCAAAGTAAGTACTGATAACATGTGTAGTTTTTTGTACCAAGAAAAACCATGTCTAGTTTTGTCAAAAAAAAAAAACGTAGTTTGTTACCATGAATGTGGTTTTCAAGAAGCAAATTTCTTACTTCCTAATGTCAAGTTATATTGTTTACTTCTTTTTCTAGGACTCGTCGCTTCTATATATGGGAAGGTTGTTGGAAGGTTTTGGAGTGGGAATAATCTCTTATGTGGTAATCTTCATTTCCTATATCTTTACATTTCTTCATTTATAATACTTAGCCTTATCATATTATATACACTAGTACTTGAAGAGTTATTTTATAGGAAAATTAAAGTGGTTAATTTGTTAGAGGATTATATCACCCAAAAAAATTGTTCGAGGAGTATTGTGATTTGTTAATAGTAGAGGTTGAGTCCGGAACCTCATGCTTAATACTCATTTAGTGTTGTTAACTCGTGTTACTATAAGCACAACAATTGATTTCTTGCTTTGCAAGCAATCATATATAATGAATGGAAATGGAAGGAATAGAATGAGAATAGAGGTTGAAACAATTAGAGAGAGAAGAGAGTTTGTTGTAATGTGGTTTACAACTTATATTTATACAAACATGACTTGTAGGTCAAGTTATTAGAGTTAACTAACCAAAGTCTAACTAATGCTTAACCAAAATTGAAAATCAGTTTTATAACTTTTATTATTATTGTTATAGATTAACTATCTAATAGTTACTAAGGCTATTTTCCTTCAAAAGAATAGTTACTAAGGCTATTTGAAAAGTTTAATTTTGATGTTATATCAATAATTTTGAAGGTAGTTATGATTAACGTTAAAATATATATATATATATATATATATATATATATATATATATATATATATATATAATTATTTTGATTTTGATTTTTTGGTTTGTTTAGGTACCTGTCTATATAGCCGAAATATCACCGCGAACCATGAGGGGTAGCCTAGGATCTGTGAACCAGGTTGGCTTTATGTTGCTTTGAAACAGAGAATTACATGCGTTCATTTTTTATTATTCTTCTCATTAATAATTGATAAGAATATTTTTTATGTTCTTTCTTGCAGCTATCTGTTACAATTGGGATCATGCTGGCTTATTTGTTAGGCATGTTTTTCAAATGGAGAACGCTATCAATACTAGGTGAATTCTTTATCTTATATCGATTAAAGTTGTATTGAGGTTACATTGTAAGGTTGGATGTATATATGTGCTTGGGACACCATCATTTTATGAGTTAACTTTTGATAGTTAGATTCAAGCTCATTTGATATAATATCATAGTCGGTTAAAGATGACAATGTGAGAATTGAGTCTAGGACCCACGCTAAGCATACGGGTGGACGAAGTTGTATTCAAGTCCATCTAACAATATCTAATGCAGAATTACAATTTACCATTTTCTATTACCATATTCTTTTATAGAAACTGGAATATGCAATTTTCAGCACTCTTTTTAAGCTAATGAAAAAGTAGATAAAAAAGGATTTATCAATATAATGAAGCATTTCTGTGTTTTCTTTTGCAGGAATTTTACCATGTGCAATATTAATACCCGGGTTATACTTCATTCCAGAATCACCTAGATGGTTGGTATGCATCATATCATATATACTACGTTGATTCATTTGCTGTATATACACTATTACCTATTTTTGTCACACCTTTTAAATTTTTATTTTATTTTATTTTAAATGTGTAGGCGGAAATGGGAATGATGGATAAGTTTGAATCTTCACTACAATCTTTACGAGGACCCAATGTTGATATTAATATTGAAGCACAAGAAATACAGGTACTTAATTAATCTCATATTATTACTATATATAGTGCCAAAATTGGGTTATCTTTACTTAATTGGACCTTTTTAATGAGAAATGTTCATGTTTATGATGTAAGGAGTCATTGGCATCGAATAACACAACAGATACTGTACGCATAGCAGATCTTAAGAAGAGAAGATATTGGTTTCCTTTGATGGTATGAATTCTATTTATTTTTTTGTTCATGTAAATTTTTCTCACCTTCCAACTCAATTGTTTGGTCGATTTAATTCATATGTACTTTTATTGTAAAGATTTCTTATACCATCAATAAATTATAAAAGTAAAATGTTTGGCGTACACGGCCATATCGGGGTATACACCTCGAAAGAAAAGGAGAAAGGAGAGGGTAATATGATAGACAGAGGGTGTTTTCATAGCCCATATTTTCTACAAAGCGCCCAAAATTTCCACTCGTCTATTTTGCTTTGTGTTAAATAGGTGAAGCTCCTACGTTACGGATGTTCTTATGATAGATTGTGAAATATTGACGGTTCGACAAATCCATATAACTTGTGGCAACTGAGTGCATGCACAATGCTGCAGGTAGGTATAGGATTGCTTGTGCTGCAACAACTTTCTGGTATCAACGGTGTATTTTTCTATGCAAGTAAAATCTTTTCAAGCGCAGGTAATCAACTATATCTTTTCACCAACTGACTTTTTTTTCCTTTCCATTTATAGACAAATGTTAGTTTTTTAATTTATATCTTGAATTTTTCATGGTATAATTAATAGGAATTTCATCCAGCAATGCTGCTACATTTGGGCTGGGAGCTATTCAGGTAAAAAGCTATACACGTTCATATGAGTACAAAAATATCAATAGCAACAAAAAATCATATACAAGCTATTTTGATTATGCAGGTTGTAATGACTGGGGTTGCTACTTGGTTAGTAGACAGAAGTGGCAGAAGGGTGCTTCTTATAGTAAGTATTTTTTATTTACATCTAAAAAAATTTATAATCATTAAGCATTTTAATTAATTTTTATTAATCTCTTGTAGGTATCTTCCTCTGTGATGACTGTTAGCCTACTGCTAGTTGCTACAGCATTTTATCTACAGGTTGGTAATTGATCACATCTCTTGAAACTCAATTCAATCTTTATACTAAATAAATGATGCTATTTTTGTTTAAAAATAATGATGTTATTTAATTGAACTCAGGGAGTTGTAACAAGTGGGTCTGACCTTTATAGAATGATGGGGATGCTTTCTGTTGTGGGGCTTGTGGTATGAAATTTATTGATTTGCCATATGTTTCTTTTGTGTGAGGGGTTTCATTTTTTTCATTATATTGTCAAATTAACTATTTACTAATTGTTTTTAGGCTTTGGTAATTGGTTTTGCTCTTGGCATTGGACCAATCCCTTGGCTTATAATGTCTGAGGTATGCACAAAGAACTATTTCCAGTTGCAGAATTTAAATATAGTTCTGGCTTCAATTTTTCTTAAAATCAATTACATTAAAGCATCATGTCATAACTCATAAGAATCACTCAAGAAAAAGGTGATGTAACCATAATCTATTCATTTAATGATACTCTATCAGTTTGCTATTAGTAGGGGTGGGCACATCGGAAAGATTCGAGCCCAAAAACCTTAATATGGCCCAAGTCGACTTCATATGTTATATGATCCACTTTCGTCTGTGGATGAAAGTTGCTTTATATAGGTCTCTCATAATTGCTCAAAAGCTACTCAATTTATCGGAATGTATCTCCTGATGGCATAAACTTATCAGAAGATACGTTCCGATCATCTTTTTTCCATCGGAAGCTATCTCCTAATCGACATTTTTCAAAGGTTGAGCAACATTCTCCTTAGAAATATTGTGGTAAGGGTGATCTCGGGTGGAACAGGTTGAGGGTTCGGCCACTTGTTGGGCAGACTAAATTTTGGCCCAATTCATAAACATGTTTTTTGGGCAATTTTTAGCTCAGTTTATTGATTATTAAAGAATGGGCTCTGAATATCAAATAAATGCATTACAGACCTCAAACAAAAAATTGAAATACAAAATATATAGGTTTCATCCATTAGATATTATTACAATGTAGGCCACTGCATATGGTAATTGATTAATTAATGGAGTGGTTTTCAGATACTTCCACCAAATATTAAGGGACTTGCTGGAAGTGCTGCAACATTTTTGAATTGGTTCACTGCCTCTCTGATCACCATGACTGCACACTTTCTTCTAGATTGGAGCAATGCAGGAACATTTACAATTTATGCAATTTTTTCTGCCTTCAACGTTGCTTTTGCTCTACTTTGGGTTCCTGAGACCAAGGACAGAACATTGGAAGAAATTCAGGCATCGTTTATTAGATAATTTTGATGATTAATTAATTATTTTATTCTATATATACTTTAAATGTGACCATTAAGTTTTGGTACACACAAATCCATTTGTGTTTCATTGGTCTTGTATAGGAAAATCTGGAAAAGAATCCTCTCCAGTAATTGAACGCATGCGGTCACCAATCTCGACTGTCAAATGTAAAATTAACGGTTGTTTATTGCATGTAACTATGTGCTAGCGTTATAACATGGAATCCGCATCGATAAAACAATTATTTTTCAGCCATTTCAAAATTAAACAAGAATACTTTGCAACAATCCCCTCAAAATTAATGTACTAAAAGGAGAGGAAGGAACAATATATCACACAATTAAAATCATCTTATTATATATGAAAGGAATAAAATACAAAGAATATATCAAAGGTGTTGGTCTAGCCGAAGGAACTAGACTTCAACGTGTGACGAACTAAAATTCAAATATCGGCTGGAAAAAAAAAAAAGTTCCCACTTTTAATGTCTTGATTAACTTATGTGAAGGGAACCAAACCAAAGAAAATTAAAATATACAATTAATTTTACATTTAATCAACTCCATTTTAATTAATTAAACTAAGACCAATAACCAGGGCAAATTATGAAAGTTGAAGAAGTAACAATTGATTAATAATTATTTTGCTTCATTTGACGCCAAGAAGGAAGCAATAAACTTCTTGAGACATCTATTGTAGACACATGGTCGCTCCAAGTGAACAAGGTGACCAGCTTTCTTTATACCTTCAAACGTTGTGCCTTCTCCTAGTTGCCTGTCATTTGATACATAAGAAATATCATACATACATAGTTATTAACTCTTCAATATATAGAGAAGAATATTGTCATGTAAATTAAATAGACATCAATATCATCTCTATAATTCTTGTATGTGGAGTATATAAAGAGGTAGAGACTTACTCTTTCATATTTTGAGCAAGTTCCAATTTGAAAATTTGATCATTTTCGCCCCATAGAAGATGTATCCTCTGTAAAGCCATGATTAATGAGTAACAACATACTAGGAATATATATGATCAAAGCAATAAGGTTATGAAAGGGGATGTACAATACAACAACCAAAATGTGGTCGAATGAAGTAGTAGAAAAATTTAGATAATTTAATAAGCAATCTTGACACTTTAACTGAATTTCCTTATTCATAAGTTTTTTTTTAGTGGACAAAGTAATCACTGATTTAATTTTATTTTTTTTTGAGAGATAATCACTGATTTAATGTTGGGTGATTTTTATGATGTCATGAATTTTGAAGCAAATATAGAAATATCAAAAGAAATGTGGTTCCAAATAAGAATTCTAAATATTTGGGTCAAAAGGACGAGGGATTGAAAAAATTATAAAGACCGATTTATAAAATGAGGGAATTTCAAAGTATTAATGTTTAGGTATTATTGAAGATTTTGTTAAAAAAAAAAAGTATTATTCAAGATTTTCTAAATTCAGCTTTAACAAAATGACTCATGAATCACTTTTTAAAAAAATTCCAAATTTACGCTCTTTCTTTTTTCAAGGCTCCAACAGGTATCATCTCCTCTATTGAATCTTTATTTAATTGTTTTTTTTGGGGGGGGAGTGTTGACCACAGGAAAATATCTTGGGTGGACTGGAATTCTGTTTGTAGGCGAAAGGAGATTGGTGGCTTGGGGGTAAAGAGAATTAGGGAGTTTAATTTAGCTTTACTAGGGAAATGGTGTTGGCGGTTGTTAGAGGATAGGGATAGTTTGTGGTTTAGGGTGTTGTCGGCGCGGTATGGGGTGGATGAGGGGCGGTTGAGAGGAGGAGGTCGTGAGGCCTCTGAGTGGTGGCGTGTTGTGCACAGTCTAAGTAGGGAGATTTATTTCAGCGATCATGTCAGTCGCTATGTTGGAAACGGGAGGAAAACTCTGTTTTGGTCCGATGTTTGGTGTGGTGGGGTATCTTTTAGGGTCAGGTTTAGCAGGTTATTTGACTTGTCAGTTTTTAAAGGGGAGTCGGTGTTTGAGATGTCGCAGTTAGGGTGGGGG
>Ga0315914_1003819_pt1 | contig 22715 bp, 17 predicted proteins | sample MpolenodulesMG_FD_203920 | JGI IMG/M metagenome (GOLD analysis project Ga0315914, IMG submission 203920) | Medicago polymorpha root nodule microbial communities from Los Angeles, California, United States - elongated nodules | ecosystem: Host-associated > Plants > Roots > Nodule | place: USA...
CCAGGCAGGAACAACAATGTTGTACCATATGATTATGGTGACAAGAAAGTTGAGTCTGGTAAAGTTCCAAAGTTTAATAGAGATCCTGAAGAATTTTCTTGGTGGAAAACCAACTTCTACAGTTATGTCATGGGTTTAGATGAAGGACTATGGGACATTCTGGAAGATGGTGTTGGTGACTTAGTCCTTGATGAAGAAGAAGCTGCTATTGATAGAAAGAAGCACACTCCTGAACAGAAGAAACTCTACAAGAAGCATCACAAGATCAGAGGATCACTTGTCACTGCTATACCTAGAGCAGAATACATGAAGATGAGTGACAAATCTACTGCAAAGGCAATGTTTGCTTCTCTCTGTGCTTGGTGACTATCTAGCCATATAGACCAACAATTATCATTATTATCAATTACAAATTATTCTATTAAGACTAACTGAATATCTTGTTTGGGAAAAAGTTTATGTTTACAATTAGATACATAGAATAGGAAAGGTAAGAGTTTCTATCAAAAACTGACATAAAAAAGAATTCCCTACATGTCCATTCCATGACAAGGCTTGCAAACATAACATCTCAGGTAATGCTGAAAACGAAGAGCGAACTTGTTGCAGGAACAATTACAAAAAGAACAAGAGTGAGTTTCCTTTTTTTTTTTTTGAACAGCAAGAGTGAGTTTCCGATATGAAGATGTTGTGCTAGAAATGTGCATTGAAGACAGAGAAGGTATGCGGTAAGAACGGCAGCGGCGCGGTGGTGGTGGTTAGGGGGTTTGGATGAGAAAGTTGTTGTAGGTGGAGAGATATACAGAGAAAAGAGGTTGGACTTGGAGCTTCGGACCTTCTTCTTTCTTCTAGATCTGACCATTTTTCGTTCTTTTTTTTTTTAATAATTTTTTGCCATGTCAGCGTGTGTATGGAGGTACACCCTTTAAAGGGTGTTTGTCTATCTTTTCCCGAAAAATAAGGATAAAAGTATAATAGAATAATGAATTCATTCATGAACTAATTATATATAGATAACTTAAAAAGCAAAATAATTATTACTCTTTATTTATTTTTCCCGAAAAGAAGATTCATATTTTCACAATGAATCTCCACGAGGAATTGGCCCTTGAAACGTACCATCTCCACATCTGTATGCAAGATGTAATACTTAAATTTAGGCTTAATTGTTATTTTCGTCTCTTAAGTTTTTTTAGTATCGCTTTGGTCCCATAACCATAAGTAATAAAAAGTCCGTTTCAGTCTTTTAAGTTCATCTCCGTCATACATTTTAGTCTCTTCCGTTAAAGAGTTAACCCCAAATGTCTAAGGTGGACCAATACCATAAATGGTCCACCATAAACCTCGTTGATTTTTTAATCCTTACCGTTGGATCTATCTGTCAAAACATAAATCATTGAAACTTAAAGGTCTATTGTATATAATAGTGCACTATCCCCATATAATTATTTTTCTCTTTCTTGATCTCATCATCTCCTCTCCTCTCCACCATCATCTATCTTCAAATCCAGAAGAAAAAAATTAAAAACTCAATTTCATTTTTTTAAACACAAAATCTTCATCTCTTTTACTCCCAAAACCCATAAATTCATCAACCAAAAAGAACAACACCTAATCTCTTCACTACACCACCATTATAACCAACAACAACCCTAATTATCATCTCTCACTCACTTTGTTCTTCCCTAACAGACCACAAATCCAGTTTCGTTTAACCCACTCACTAACTTACCATCCAAAAGCTTCCCCCATTTCAACCTTAAATTCAACAAACCCAATTACCTTTGATTTCAAAAACTGGCAGAAACAAAAAAAAAGGGTCTTTTTTCCACCCTTTAATTTTTCCATGCATTTGAAAAATGCTCAATTTCTACTATGTATTTTGTTAATACTATTGCAAAATATTGTAAGAAGAAAAAAGATTGAATTTTTGGAAAGTCTTGAAATTATTGGATTTTATAGGGAAACGAAAATGAAGATGGGGAGAGAGATGGAATGGGACAAAAGTTGTTGTTGTTGGTGATGAAGATGATTGTTTGATTTCATGTATTCTTGAAGATAATTGTTTTTTTTTTTGGGGTTTAAATGGAACCAATGGTTATTGCTTTGTTGTTTGTGTTGATAACATAGATTAAGATGAAGAATTTTGTTGCTAGGTTGTTGCTGTTTTTTATTGCCAGATTGTTGCTGTGTTTTCTTGAGTTGTGGCAATGATGGTGGTGGTGTTGGAATTTTTTTTTTTGGGTTGTGATGGTTTTGATTGGGAGTTTTTCTGGGTTTGTTTGTTGTTCTTGAAAAACATCAAGAACAAGAAGAAGGAAGAAGATAATAAAATTTCCAGAACCAATGTCAAAAAGACACATGTACCACACTTAACGTTTTTTATTAAACCTAACGGAAGGGACCAAAAAATATAACAAAAAATAAATTAAAGTACTCAAACAAGTTTTTTTTCTACTTATGGGAGCAAAGCGATAATGAAAAAAACTTAAGTGACGAAAAGAGCAATTAAGCCTTAAATTTATTATATAACGATAAGAACACATACAAATAGTGAAAAACACTAAATAAAAATCCTAAAACAATGATCAAATACGGAAAGACCAAGTGGAACAATCTAAATGATGCATCTGATTGGGAAGGAATAGCAAGAATTGTTCGATATATTATCTTATAACTTTATAGGAATGAGATTCATCCAAGTGTTGTGCATTCAAATTATCTTATTTTTCAGCATTTTCATTGACACCAAACAGTCCTCAACTATAAACAGTGGTGAGATGTGAAGAATTGGAACTAAACGTGACACATGCCTCGAGAGCTTTTCAGTCATATTTCGGAATCTCACCCCCCATTACCCTCCACGGCCCCCCATAAAACTTTGGTTTCATGAGAGGAACTGCTTTCCCAGGATGCTCTTCCCAGTACTTTTCCTGTGATAATGCAAGTTTCATTATAAAGATTAGTATGTTAAAGATAAGTTCTCTTAATGCATTTAAAGTTAATAGCACATAGTAACATGCATCCGAAAAAATATAGAAAATCTCACACCAACAAGGAACACAGACGGTGACACGGAGCTGAATTATTTGCTCTTCATTCTTATTATGTTTGGTTGCGTGTTTATAATGAAGTGTACGAAAGCAGATAACACAGTTAAACAAGCATTATAAACAAGCTGAACACTTTGTCAATTATCAGTAATGTGGGACACATGTTAAACTTCAGAAACAACTCATGAGATAAAAGAAATAAAACATGAATCCCTGTAATCCCTAGTCCCTTGCATCTCACATTGTGGAGCAAGCATGTGCGACCCAAGATGCTAAAAAATATTTAAATTCACGAGTAAGAGAAAGGAAAGAGAGGTGAAATCCTTTGAATAATTTACACCTCTGTTATTGCACTGCAGCACACAAGTCTTTCTTCCTTTCCAAAGTCTGAGTCTGTCCTTCTCTCTCAGCACACAGCATCTCTTAGATTTAGACCTTTGTTTACAGACGCAGAATGGAGTAACTTTTTCCTTTCCAGCAGCAAGCCATGTCTCTCATGATACCTCTTTATTGTTTTCCACGCATTATAATTTAGTGGATTAGGTGAAATCTCTCAAAGGGCCCAAGAAATTTTTGCATTCCTCGGTTTCTCACCTAACCTTACTCCCTCTTAGCTTTACTAATGGGCTCATTCTTAATATTTATTCCCTACTTTGTACAATATTTTAAGCTTATGCATAAAAATCCAGTTCTACCCAAATATTGATCCTAAATAGGAAACCGACTAAGTGTACCCCATTGTACCGTACCGGTTAATGTTCTGTTTTGTATCACAGACTTGTACAGGTATCAGACGCCACATCACAGAAATCAGAACATTAGTAAATGTGTTTATGCTTGTAGCTTTTTGTGCTGGTTTTAGTGATTACTTAGTTCTGACTCACATCCACAAGCACATAAACCACCTTCTCATCCTACTAATTCATAGTTAACGTGTTCTTTCATTTTGACTCACATCAACTAGCACAAGAGAATGTATAGCATCTCCAAAAGCAGCTGGACATGTCTAAGATAAATGCCACGGAAACTAGTCTAGCACTACAAAGTAGAGGAGGTTAGTCTCAAATGTCACACCTAAACATAAATTCAATAAAACTGCATATAAGTGAACCCTTGTATTTCCATTTAGAATCTATATTCTAAATTGCAAATTTGCACCTGTCAAAATCCCAAATTTGATGTGTCCCATGCACAAACATGTTAAGAATAGTGCTGCCAACACTCACTCTAACCACTCTTTCCAAATTCCAACGCTAACTCTCTTATTGGATAAAACTAATGACGGGTCTCGCCATATTAAGTGGGGCACATTTCCAAAATGTTGAGACCCACATTAATTTCATCCAATAAAAGAGTGAAAGTTGAAAAGAGTGTTAGAGTGACGTTTTTATCCAGTGTTTCCTCAAAAGCATGAGGTTGAAATTTTACCATTCAATGCATCTATGGTTTACTAGTTGGCCCAAGCAGACAACAGAAGAGATCACACCATAAGACTGTTGTGTATCCCAGAACCAGCATATACACAAGGCATCAAATTAAAATTGAAATGATACAAGATAAATCAAATTTGATAAGAACAGTCCAAAACTATAATATCAGAATCTGGATACCAACAGAGAATATGAAGAATTAATGGAGCGTGATATGATTGTGTTATGCCATCAAAATATAAGCAGAAGCAAGCCAAAGATAATACCAAAACACTTGAGTCTTGAACAATGGAATGAATAAAATTAAAAAGTTTAACCATTTTAAATAGAAGATCTAAAGGATATTCATCATGAGTATAAACTAGTTTTAAACTTAATTATACATGACATGGAAAAATAGAGGGTTCCTATAAACTTAATAATACATGACATGGAAAAATAGAGGGTTCCTAATGGATGCGAGTGTAATATTGATTTACACAAAGGGTGCTCTAGAATAAACCCATCAATTAGATGTTCATATTGATGTTACAGCCCTAAATCCCTAATTGAACACTGAAATCTTTCAAATAAACAAAACTGACCACAAAATCTACCACCAATCCCAAAAGTAATAGATTCGAAATTAAGAAGAAACAGCAAAAACAACAAATTGCCAATTTCCTTTCTTTAAACCCATCATCAACAAAAACCACGCAATATCCCACTATATCGGGTTGGCAATAACAAGAGAAATCACCACAGTTGCAGTGAACAGAATAATAAAGAAAAGAAGAAAGACAAAATTGAACCTTGTAGAGTTGTTCAGTGATGGCAGCGCCGATAACTCCAGTGTAGAAAGCAGCAATGTAAGTAACGACGACAGGAGTGAAGGATTTAGGTCTTCGGTAAGGTTCAACCATATCCCAGAGATAGGTTTTCTCCCACTTTGTATACAAATAATCTGCATATTTTCTCCACACATAGCTCGCCGCCATTTCCTCGTCTCAATTAATCTGTATTCAAAATTTAACGAGGAGAGTGAGAACTGAGAAAGACATGCACAGTATCACTGGCAAGACTTCAATCAGAAAGAAGGTTATTGTTCCCATACGAATCAACATGTAGGAAAAAAATAAATGGGAAAATGTGAATCTATTAACTACAAGTTTCATCTATCTTCTGGTACATATTTTGAAAGCAGGTAAAGAAACCATGAAAATTAATCCTATAGAGCTTACAAATCAACATAAAACAAGGGTAAACAATTGATATCAAAGTTATCCATGGCGACTTTTTCGAATCTTGCAAGGTTAGTCATCAAGTTGAAACGTTTGATCACCGAAAGGATTCCTTTCCTTTCAAGTGTCGATGTTGAAGCTATACAATTTGCATCTTTGTCGGAAACTTTCCTCTTAAAAAATGCATCAACTTTCTTATGTTTAACCATTGTATTACTCTTAAAAAAAATACACAAATCAATTACTAATAACAATAAAGCACCAAACTACTAACCAATCAATTTTGAAGCATCAAACCGTTGATCAATCAATTTTTCAACAATATTAATAAACATTGATTAAATCCAAAACAGTAAAAACTGAGTCCAAATTCTAATACCCCTTCCCACTAAAACTATACACGTGATATGAAGCACTGACATTTCTCAGATTAAGCGTGTACCAGTTATCGTGGCGACACCAATACATATAATTACACTGAATTATATAATTTTCTCAATTTATAAGTGGTGTTGGCGAGTCAGTGTCCATATCGTATCTGGTGTCCGTATCCATGCTTCATATACTAACCCAAAATCAAACCAAAAAACACAGTCAGGCAACTAAAAAACACATTTAACCCACAAAAAGAGCCAAAACTGCAAGCCACTTACAAATCCTACAGACACTCCATGTAAATTTGATGCAACTCTATTTCTAATCGTGCTTGCAACATAGAATACATTTTTTCAATTTGTAGGTTTAAGGAATCAATTGCAAATAAACGCAAACCTTTAAGCATCAAAATGAAATGTGAGACGGAAGGGAATGCCTGAGTTAGAGGGACCAAACAGGTAGAGGCAGAAAGAACAGTGGGGAGGCGATGCGGGAGAGACCGAGTGAGAAAGAAAGTGAATTGAGAAGCCTCTAAAACTGAGTATTATTTTTTTTCTTTTTTTCTTATATCAAGTGTAATCCACTTAAATTAAAATTATACACAACCGTGAGGTCTCGAGTTGGAATCCGGGTCATAATGTCCCGCTTTACAATTTTGGTATTTGTTTGAGTTAGGATTTTTAGATAACTGAGGGTATTTTTGTATGATATGCTACCATGAAAAAATAAAAATAATTAAATTAAGGAAAATGCGTGTCCTAAGAGTTTTTTTTTTCCTTTTTAAGAAACGTGTGTTGTTAAGCGATTAAAAAGATAAGTTTTTATTTTTGGGTTAAATATAATTTTGATCCCAATAATATTGGGACCTTCTAATTTTAGTTTTTACTTAATTTTAATAGTTTTTTTTAATTCTTATAAAAAAAATCGCACTCAATATTAGTACTTACTTAATCCAAATTTGTTTAATTTATGCTTAAACTTTTAAGTTTTTCAACAATTTTTTTAGCTCATTAAGACAACTAAAGATTGAGCCCATTTGAGTAGTGACTATATAAACAATAGTCTTATCAGAAAATTAAGTCATTACATTCATTTACTCATTTTTACAAAACATTTGAGATAGTGGTAGAGAGAGAAAGGGGATCTAGAGGAGAGAGAAGAGCTAGAGAGGGAAGGCTTAGAATTGGTGGCTAGGAGTTAAATTGAAGGTAGGAATTGGATTCTTGACGATTAGAGGTAAGGGGGATAGTCTCTTTTCACTAATTAAGCTATAATCTCTTAATTTCACTTATGGGTTTAACTGCTTTTGTAGTAATTGCGACTTTTTGTGGTTTTGAATGATAAAATTCGTGCTCTCATTACATGTGAAATTGTGGGTTTGATAAACTTCATGAAATTGTTGTGTTAATAGTTTAAACTTCATAGTTGTTGTTGTTGTTGAGTTGTTTGATGAATTTTGAGTATTTGGGCGTGGATCATGAATTGAAGTGTGATTGTTGTTGAAACATGTTTGAATTCACTTCATGAATGTTTGTTTATGTTTATATGTTGTTCGGTTGGAACTGGTGTGGTTGTTTTTGAAGTTTGAATAAAAAATAAGAAAATGGTGGTTTTTGGTGAAAATGAGCTAGATGATGATTTTGAGATGAATTGGTGTTATAATCAGATGTTTGTTGTTGATTTAAGTGTCTTTTTATGTTTGTAATCAAGTGTATAAGTTTTGAGGTCGAATTTGGGGTCAAGGGGATCAAAATTGAGATTTTGGGATGTAAAATTGAGGGTTCCCGAAAGGAAACCCAAGAACAAAGCTACCTGTTATGGTGCAGCTCGCATGGCAAGTTGCCCAGTTCAGCACCCATACTTTGGGTCGTTCCGGGCATCCGGGGTCGATCCCCTCCAAATTGATTCTTTTGACGTATGTAAATGTATTTGAACTTTCTAAACCTTTGAAAACATCAAATGAATTGGATTGAACTTGGTTTTGTGAATCGTATCATAAACTTTTTGAAAATGATTCAAGAACATGAATTTTCCGAAAACTTGTTTTTCCGAGGTAAAAGGGTAGGGCTAGGGTTGTTTACTCTGGTTATGATTTATAAAAAAGCTTTAGATGGGAATCATGGACTTTAACTTGGTTTTGCTATGAAAACTTGAATTGTTTGAAAAGCGGTAAAATGATACGAACTTTGTGAAACTTTGAGATTGATGTGAATTGGCCTATATATGAAACGTATATGTATATGCTACTGCACTTATATGTGAATTGTGTATGTACTCGGTTGAGGCGTTTGAATTTGTTTACTTTGATTTTGGAGAATTTGTCGGAAAATGCTAGTTTTTACGAACTTTGTCAAATCAATACTTTATGGCCGAATATCTTGTAAGAGACTTTTAATTCATGTTAGTGTGCTTTATTGTGAATGAATAGTTAAGGATTGGATGTTTAAATTGATAGATGTCAAAACGTGGCTAAATGTCCGTCTCTAGGTGAAATGTGAATTTTATAACTTTGTTGCTTTGAGGTGAATGTTGTTGATGATGATTTTGGTGTTGATGATTTAAGTTAATATGTTGAATTCTTACATGCAATTGGGTGATGGTATTGGTGGTGTTTGCATGTATAAAAGATGTCGGTGTTTATGTTGGTGATTTATTGTATGAACGTATGCATTGTTGTGTCATATGTTCATGCATTCATAAGTGTTCAAAGGCGATGTTCAGATGCGATATTTATGATACAATTTCGTATCAAGAGACGATGTTTTCAGGTGACGACCTTGACGATGATCGGTACCACATGCATATAGAGTCGTGTCTAGGCGCATTGCATAACTCGACAAGTGTCATACTTGCTTTTGTGCTCGGTGAATAATTATATTGGTGACTCGTTGATGAATAATTACGTTGGTGAAATTTGAGGAATATGTGTAGGTGTGATAATGTTATTGCGTATTGTTATACTTGTTATATATGATGGTGTTGTAGTTATTGATCATGTGGATTTAAATCATGCTTGTTTACCTTTATATGATTATGTTTTATTATGAATTGTGGACTAACCCCCAGTGGTCGTTTGGTTGACCACCTACCTTATTCATGTGGATGGGTAGACGACGTGCATGATTAGTTGCTTTCTCTTGGTGAGTATGCTTGGAGGATAGCTTTGGTCGGAGCTACCTCGTTTAACGCTTTGATGTCGTAGTTCTTAGGGCTCTGATTAGGGGTTAGTCCTAGACGTTTCATTATTATATATCTGTTGGAGATTTTTAAGATTATGTAGTGATATGAATTGTATGAAGACGTGACTATTTGGTGGCTTATTTTATTATGGTTGACTGTGGTGATGATTATTTTTATTTGATGGAGAGATGTTAATATTATTCCGATGCGATGTTTGAGAAAATTTGTTTGTGCATGTTGAATTATTCGAAGAAGTGACATCTAGATCCTTGTATAATTTATATTATCTGTGTGATTGTCGCTTTAAGGGTTTAGGGTGTTACAGCGTCCTCTTCCATTGATTCAATGCAAAATATAACAAGTAATATTTAATTTTTTTTGACGTTAAAGACAATTTCATTAACGAAAGTCTGACAATAAATCAAATGTCATGACTGCAGAAATACAAGGCGGAGTTTCTTCGATCCATATGCAATCTAAATTCTTAAGAGCATATTTAGTTAAATAATGAGCAGCTTGGTTGGTTTTACGTCTAACATGCAAAAAATTAAACTACGAAAACTACTCATAAAACTAATACATTCTCGAATATAAAAGTAATCACTGTGAGTTTAGCTCACTTGTTAGGGATATTGCATATTATATGCAGGGGCTGAGGTTCGAACCTCGGACACTCCACTTCTGTACAATTTAATTGTGTGAGCTTTAGCCACTAGACTAATTGACAAAAAAAAATAATATAGAAGTATTGAAATATACTCTACTTTAAAAAAAAAGTATTGAAATATAGTGAGTTACAAACAAAATATTGAAATATAGGTATGCGGTTTGATTCATATTTAAATAAATCAATCTAAAAGAGCGGCTTTTACATAAACGAAAATCCATACACGTATAATAATATTAAATTTTATGTAATTTTAATTAGGATCAGATTTGAACACCCCTGCACCTTACTTTGTAGCCACCATCAATCTCAATCTCCTTTCTCTTTATTTTCTCATATTTCGTTTTCTTCTATCTTTGTTGACCATTAAGAAAAAGTAAAATCCTTTTTGAATTTGAATATGCATCCTTCCTTTCCCACCACTGTGTCAGGCAAAGGAGCACTATTTTCATTGTGATTTGGACAACAATATCCTTTCTTTAGTTCTTATAGTATATGTTAAAGAATTTAAAATGATAAATTTTGTGTTAAAATTATGAGTTAAATATATTTTTTGTGTTAAATACATTTATAGACACTATAAAAACATATTTTCTTTTGTGATTATTTTATTTCTTAAAATTATTCTCAACAAAAAAAACTGTCTATAAATAGTCAAACTTTTCATTTTAATCTTTTGAAATTTTTTATTCAACTTTTAATCTTTAAAAGTTTTCTATCACCATTTTTTGTGTTTGTTTTTAAGTTAATTCATAGATATTATTCAAAATTTTGAATTTTTTGCAATCATGTTAAGTATGTTGTATAATTCTCACAAAAATTAAATTTCTTATACAAACGATAAACTAAATATGAATTTTTATGGCTTTTTATGGAGTAGAGAAAAAGTATTTAACAACTTTCTATTTAATTTTGACTACTTGGTTGTTTTACACGATAATTTAAGGTGAAATATTTTTTAGTTTAGGAACTAACTATGAGCTTATCATGGTTTAAAAAGAAGAACTTAACCAGTAGTGGCGGATCTTGAATTTTTTTGGTTGGGGGTGCCAGATATTTGTGAAATATATCAAATAGTTTTAAAAACTTTGCAAAATTATCAACAAGTGCAATGGTTCATTTGTTTGAATACAACATAGGGTATGGTTGTTCAAGTCCGGATGAGAACATTTTTTTGAATAAAACATTATTAAAACACTAGAAATATAAAAAAAAGTGGGTAGGAAGGGGGATCAAACTCACGTCCAAAACCAAAATGGAATGTTGTCTTTCCACCACGCCAAACACACATTATGTGAAATAACATGCCTAATATAGTACTTATAGGATTGAGGGGTGCAGTGACACCTGGGGTCTCAAAAAAGATCTGCCACTGTTAACCAGAATGTTAGTTGATGCAATGTATAATTGGATGGAAATAATAGTTTAAAAAATATTTTTGTTGATTTTAATAATTTAAAGATGAAATCAATAAAAAAGTGATAATCTATATTATATATAAAGAGAATTAAAAAATTTATTTTAATTTTTTATTATTATTTTAATTATACCTTTAACAAATTTTTTCATGTTAACATTTGCAATACACACCAAGGTTATGAAAACCGGACCGGCCGGTTAACCGGTTTAACCGCAAACCGCGCCTAAGTCCGGTCCGAACAAGGCAAAAAACCGCATGTACATAAAACCGGCGTCGAACTGAAAAATCAGCAGAAAAACCGCTAAAACCGGACAAAACCTTAATCGTGTGTAGAATACAAAGGATATGGAATATTCAATGTGATAGGTGAAGATTGAATTAAGAAGACAAAGGGTTGTGCTAGAGATGAAAGGAGGGGACATATTTGATCTCTCTGATAGTGGTGGCGGCTGCATATTATTAGATTAGGGTTCCTTTGTTAGTGTATGTATTGAAAACCAACCAGACTTGTATAAATGGGCTTATGCTAGTGCAAATGTTTTGTTAAACAATTGTTTTTTTTTGTTAAACAAAAGCTTTTTGTCATTAACAAATATTTTTTGGTATATATATTTAGATCATTTATTTTTTTAAGGCTTTTGTTTTAAATGTTATTTATATATATTAAAAAATATTTTTAATTACAACCGGTTGGACCCCGGTCAGACCCCAATTGAGCCTTTAACCCTTGAACCCTTACCTACACCAATTTAATGTTCGGTCCGATTTTGATTACCTTGATATACACATTGCGAAAATGCCATATTTTAAAATAGTGGTGGAGTTAAAATTTGCATTAAGACTTGGCAAAAAATAAATAAAAATTTGTATTATTTTTTGATGTATAAAAAATTTGCATTAAGAAAAGGAAATCTGTTAAGTGAAGAAAAGAAAAGGATTGGGACCCGCGACAGGACATGGTGAATTGATGAGTTATAATATTAAATTTACACTTTAATTTTATTTTAAATTTCATCTATTGATTGATAATGTTATTGTGAATTCATTACTAAATTTTAGTCCTCGACAGTCATGGTGAATTGATGAGTTATATCCTCGACAAACCAGCTCTTTCAAAGAACGCAAATTTTTGTTCAAGGTTCAGGTAAAAAAATATTTCTTCAACAACATGGAGCATAAAAGTTATTTGCATCAAGATTGTGTTTTCATGATTCATTAACAAGCAAAGCTACTAGGATTTACAAATTGAAACAGGTTAGATTAAAGTGGTGAATTCTTTTTTACAATAATTAATTATATTTTTAATATGAATTATGTTTTTTTTGATTTTTTTAATGTATGGTGATTTTAAACAGAAATTAGTTACGATCGTTTTTCATTATTTTAGGGGGCCCATTGCAAACTGAATGTTATGAATTGTCCGCTAAAAATGACCACTTAGTCAATACAATAAAGGTTGATTATCTTAAAATCGTTTTAGCATTGTCTTTCTTACTAAATCACTTAAATATTTTTTTATATATAATTATAATAACGGACTACTACATCCCATATTCAAAGTGAGATGAATTCATCAAAATTTTGTTTATAATAATTAACCCCGACAATGCGGGTTCTACATTGATTTATATTTATATTTTAGTTAAAAATATAACCAACAAAATCATATGAATAATGCATTGTAAAGATGTGAATGTATATCCATAGGTCCTAGTTCAACTGGCAAAATGTCGAAATTGTTAGGCTGAATACTATGACCGGGGTTTAAACCCCAGTACCCCTTCACTTGTGTATGTGAGTTTATAATAACTTTACCATTTCATATATCTACCAAAAAGAAAATGTGATATTATGTATTTTGAAAATGAGAGAGTAAAAATGTGTACTAAGAAAAGGAAATCTGTTAAGTCAAGAAAAGAAAAGGATTGGGACCCGCGACAGGACATGAAAGTCAGAAAGTGGCTCCCTCATCTCCTCTCTCCCATCCCCATGTGATCTGATGACACTCTGCACACTCACAAAGTCACCACAACACAACTCTGTCTCTCTGCCATCTTTCTAAATTATTTCATTCACCTCAACACCTTCTTCTTCTGTCTCTCTCTACACAAAACTTAAGAAGATAATAGTAACAACACACGATGCCATTATTGTCTTCTTGGTTCTTCACAACACTTCTATGCTTCTTCTTCTTTTTCTTAGATACTGCTTTTTCTGGTGACCCTTTTGTTTACTTTGACTGGTCTGTATCATACACCACAGCATCCCCACTTGGAGTCAAACAACAGGTTTCTTTTCCTTTTCTCTTCTCTTTTTTCTGCTACTTATGCCTATAAGGTAAGAGTAGTTCTGAAACTATGTAACACTGACATTTTAGATTAAAGGTGTCCGGTGTACGACACTGATACGACACCCATACATGTGTTTATGGATGTTTATGTATTAGTGTCGTGTTTGGTGTGGGTGTCGTAGTGTTTTATAGGTTCTGCCCCATGAATTAAATGTGACATAACTCTTGTAGGGGTCTCAATTGTATTGTTAGTAGTGATTTAAAGTTTGGTTTTTGCAATTGGATTGATTTTTATGTTTTCCCTCTTGTTCAGCTAGAAACACTATTTGCTGTTTGTGTATACCACAAGGTTTTGTTGGCAGTACAGTTAATGTGATTTCTGTTTGTATTTACCTTTGTAGCACTGACCCTTCTGATGGAAGCATGTCCGGTGTCTGAGACGACACCGACACGTGTGATTACATTGATAAGATAGGAGTATGTCATTAACCATAACATTTGGCTGCTTAAAATATTTGGCATTTAGTGATCATTTACAGATGATTTTGAGTTTCTTTTGTTCTCAAGTATAACCTAAGTTAATCATACATAGTGGTATTTATGATCAGTGGTTTATTTGACATCAGATTTATACTTTCCCCGTCAATTTAACTTGGTCTCATTCTTCAAATATGTTCTATGAAGTTAGAAAAGTATAAGATTCCAATTATCTATGTATATAACAAATTTGTACTTTTTTATTTCCTATATTGTTAAAACCTCATGTTCTGTCAAGGATTTAGGGGTATTTGACTGTTGGTGGTATGTTTGCAAACAGCATTCTGACGCTTAAGTTAGGATTATTTTGTTAAGATACTGTTTTTACATGAAAAGAGATTTTATCCCTCTATTCAGTTATGATACTGCAATTTTGATGTTGTAGAAAGGGAGCTTCCGTTAGTGTTAGGGTTAGGTTGTTAGGATTCCTGGAACATTATTAGGCAGAAAGGAGATTATTTGCCCCTGAATTTCATTGATGATAAAAGAAAATGATTACACGGAGGATGCTAATTCCTATAGGAAGTGTCAAGGGAGGCAAGGGGTGGGCGAGCGTAGTGAGTCGAGCAATCTTCAGGGATGTTGCTGTAATCTGGACCTTAGTATTTATACAAGACTTGTAATACTGTAATCTCTAATTCTATTCACAGAAATAATACGGAACTACAGCTGCTCTATAGTCAAAGACTTGGGCACACTTGGCCGAACTTCGTAGCCAAACATCATGTTCCATTGTTTTGGGATTTCCGTTTCTTTTCTCTTCTGACAAGAATCTACAGTACACAAAAGCATACACTGTTTCATGTTTTTTAATTTCTTCATGTGATAGACTTGCAGAGTCTTTTTTGTTGGGGCATTAGTGTCTTGCCTAATAATACCACCCCTCCAAAATTAACATTGTCCTCAAGGTTGAAATCAGAGAACTGTTGTCTTTCTCTGCTGATTTCTGGTGTCATTGGATTAGAACTTGTTGGATCGAGTCACCCTGCTGATTTATGACACAAGTACCCAGTACCTGTTTGGGCCTATATGCAGGAACCTGTTCCTGAAGCTCTGTTGGTAAGTCAGCCTACACAGGCTTGTCCCCCCGTTGCTAATTTCAACTGAAAACCATGGAAAATCGGGTGTATGCGCGCCTCTTATAGTAGTTGCAAATGGAAAGCTACCACCCCAACTTGTTAAAGGCCATAGTACCTGGCTGACAATTTCGGATGCAGCCTAGCACCCAATGCATAATAGATACCTGTCTCTGAGGATGGATTTTCAAGTATACCCAATCTCCTGCCTTTATATTCGAAGACTTCCTGTGATGATTCTGAGCTCTTTCCAAATGGAACCAAACAGCTCGTGGGACCTAAGAAGAGCCTATTGGGCCTACGGATCCATCTAACTTTCTTTATGATGGTGAATCATGTATATAAAGAAAATGGAGTACAAGGGGTACCGGGTACTCCAACTGATTGCAAAGTAAGAGACAAGGCGAGATTCATCTAACTAATGTACTATTGGGTGTAGGGATCCATCTAACTTTATGTCATGTGCTAATCGCATTGCCGGGAATGGCATCCAGTACAGAACACATTCTCAATTTTTTCTGATTTCTCTTTTTGCTATATACTTTTTGAGACTTTTGTGCTCGTGTCAGCAGGTATGGTGTCCAACTAAATGTACCTCTCCATTCTATTGATTATGTTAGATCATTAGTTACCCTTGCCCCAAAATTTAGTAAACTATAATACTCTCCGAATAAATGCGAAAATGCTCTAATTGTCCCCCAGTGAACTTAGTTTGATTACTTCATTGTTATCAGACTTGTGTTTTTGTTGTTTACTTGTTTGGTTAATACTTCAGCAATGAACGAGTTTTAGTTCCACCCTTGACCCTATTCTATCTTTAATAAAATATTGCTATTTCAGGTAATTGGGATCAATAAGCAATTTCCTGGACCAATTCTAAATGTAACAACAAACTGGAATGTGGTTGTCAATGTGAAGAACGATCTTGATGAACCCTTACTTCTGCACTGGTAACACAATTGTGTTTTTTTTCTAGTGATGATATGCAACTATTAATGACGATGGTAATGATTATGTCGGGTAGTTAAATGCAGGAATGGTGTACAGCATAGGAAAGATACCTGGCAAGACGGAGTTTCAGGAACAAATTGTCCAATTCCAGCCGGCTGGAATTGGACATACGAGTTTCAAGTTAAAGATCAGATAGGGAGTTTTTTCTATTTCCCTTCGCTAAACTTCCAGAGAGCTTCTGGAGGATATGGAGGAATTATCATAAACAATAGAGCAGTTATTCCTGTTCCGTTTGGATTGCCAGATGGTGATGTTACAATATTTCTCAGTGACTGGTACACCAAGAGTCATAAGGTCTTGCCGCTTTCTGTGACTTATCTGGTTTTATATGTTCATTTGATGCGTTTTGAGTCTTTTGATGATTGCATATTGTGAAACAGGATCTTAGGAAGGATGTGGAAAATGGCGTTGATCTTGGAATTCCCGATGGTGTTCTTATCAATGGATTTGGTCCTTATCGCTACGATGACACACTTGTCCCAAATGGCATATCTTACCAAATAATAAATGTGGAACCTGGTAAGAATATAGGTCATTCTTTCTTTCATGATTTATAGGCACAGGACTAGTACGTGGCATGTTTGGAAATTATTGTCCCTCTCTTTCAAACTTTTTCTTCCAGTGATATGTGCTGCCAATTTTTATATCAATGAACTTCTATGCATTTCTTTGTGGATAAAGCTCTGCATGTCATTGTAAAGTTACTAAAATACTATACGGGGATTCACTCCCACTTTATATATGAAAGTAGACGGTAAATAGAAAAGAAAAGCATTTCAATTATTTCCCTGGAAATCAATCTTCTGATTGAAAACTTTCGATCAAGCTCGTATCAAACTGAAAAGAAGTCTATGTTACTTGAGATATCAATCAAATCAATCAATTGATTGATTGTAGTAGTTAAAGATATGCCAGTCTAGACTGTTCAGGAACTTTAGATTGCTTGTTACATGTAGACATTCTTTATAAAAGCTTTTTTGACAATTAAACTGATCCATAGTCTATACTACAATATTCATTTTAATATTCATAATTAAGAAAATATATCAGAGATTCAAGGCTCAACTTGATTCTGATATTTTGAGAAATATCACACAAATCAGAGTGTTAGAATAGCAACCCCAGTTCAAAAGTAAACAGATACGGAAAACACAAATTAAGAATACACTATTTGATCATGGAGTTCGGCTAATTGTGCCTACGTCTCTGACTGCGGTGACTTTCTATTATCATTAAAAGCATAGAGTTTATAGAGTACTGTTTGTGTTTAAATACTACGGACCCAGTTTACAACATTAACCTTGGGTCGTATCGAGGGCACATCTCCCAGTATCATCCAAAAGAAATGTTTTTGCCAAGCTCACTTATCAGTAAACTATGAGTTATATACAATACCGATATTGAAACGGTGTTTGAAAATTATTGTTTCTTCAAAACATGGCAATCACGTAGACCTAGAGAAACCATTTTGTAGCAACAGGAGGCAACATCAGCCATTTCAAAATCTATTTCAAGGCAGGATATAGCACTGTAGGTTGTTAAGGATAGTTTTAAGTAGTGATATTGACAGAAATAAGGAATCTATGCAAATGTATATCATATTATTGGATGCAAATATTTCATATTAAGGACAGAAGTGGTATATCTTACATATTTCAAATACTTTGATGTTAATTTCAGGTCAAAATTCAAATTTATCAATAAAATAGGAGACTAGTTTTATTAACAAGACACAAATTTGGTTCAAATGTAACAATTTAACCTAAAATTAAAAATCTCCAACTTGTTCCAAATTCTATTAAATTAGGAATAGTCAGCCCAACATGAACAACTCTCAGGACGATGAAATCAGAACCATTGAAATGTTTGTGTTGCTGATCAGTATTAAAATATTGACAACACTTCTCTCATGAATTATTATTTTTCTAGAATTTGCACTTCAATATTTTCTCTATTTATAAACATCTATCTCTGAAAGTAGTTTAAAATTGAATGCCCAAAATTTCATGTTATAAAGAAAGTAATTTGTCTGAAATTTCAAGTTGTGTACAAAAGTTGTACATATTTACAGTCAACTGTTTATCCTCTTGTCTTAAACAGGGAAAACATATCGCATACGGGTTCACAATGTCGGTATCTCAACAAGCTTGAATTTCAGGATTCAAAATCACAACTTACTTCTCGTGGAGACCGAAGGATCATACACAGTCCAGCAAAACTACACAAACATGGACATTCATGTTGGTCAGTCATATTCATTCTTGGTTACTATGGATCAAAATGCGAGCACTGATTACTACATTGTTGCCAGTCCTCGGTTTGTTAATTCATCATGGACTAGAGCTACTGGAGTTGCCATTTTGCACTACGCTAATTCTCAGGGTCCTGCTTCAGGTCCTCTTCCTAGTCTTTCTGATCAAGATAATCCTTCTTTCTCTATAAATCAAGCAAGATCCATAAGGTTATTGTTCAGTACTTGACTCCTTTTTTATTTCAGGATGACTACTTAATCTCATTTTATCGCCTAAATTAGTACTATCGTTTATTCTATTCAGAAGTGCAAATATGTTCTGACTCATTTAAATGACACTTAGTATGAGTCAGAATATATTTGTTTCCCTCTGGTCATTCTTTAACTTTTATGGTTAGTTATAACTTATAAGTGTATTTTGTGACCATAAAATCATGATTGTTCAAACCCTCATCTGAAAACGTTATTTTATAGGTGGAATGTGTCTGCCGGTGCTGCACGTCCAAACCCGCAAGGTTCCTTCAAATATGGAGACATTACTGTCACTGATGTATACGTTATTGTGAATAGACCTCCAGAGCTTATAAACGGAAAATGGCGAACTACCCTTAATGGTATATCGTATTTACCACCTTCAACACCCTTGACGCTTGCGCAACATTATAAAATTCTCGGGGTGTACAAGCTTGATTTTCCAAATAGATGGATGAACAGGCCTTCTAAAGTTGATGTCTCTCTCATTAATGGCACTTACAGAGGTTTTATGGAAATAATCTTTCAAAACAATGACACCACTGTCCAGAGCTACCATTTGGATGGCTATGCATTCTTTGTTGTTGGGTGAGAATTTAGGTCTAAAACTTTGATCGAACATGTTTATTTTTCATATATGCAACTCTGAATTTAGGAATAAGACTGGGTAAATTTCTCATCTGAATTGTAGCATGGATTTTGGAGCATGGACTGAAAATAGCAGAAGTACTTACAATAAGTGGGACGGTGTGGCTCGCTGCACGACACAAGTATTTCTTTCTTACTACCTTTGTACCTATTTATAATCGCCTTTGACAGTTTCACATATATTAAAAAAAGTTAGCAGTGTAATTAATGGATTTGGAGTTGCTGCAGTCACAAATTTACGCAGTCAGCGCATCAGTGGCCGTTAGATTGAGATCGGACGGGGCAGAAAGCAAGTATATTTTGATTTTTTTTAAAAAATCTCTAAAATACTGAGCTTAAAATTTGGACCGTCTGCTACTCTGTTCTCAATCCAACGTTCATCGTGCTGACTGCATGAGATGTATTAATAAGGATTAAGGGGTATGTTTGGAAAAGTAAAGATATCTAGTAATTTGCAGCGAGACTTATGTTTAGGGACACTTTTTTATTTTTTTTATTTTTTTCTTTCCAATGAGGACTTATAATTATAGATTTATGTGTATCTTGACCCAACATGATATCTTATTCCATGCATTTGCTTAGAATGGACCATTTCCAAATATAAAAAGAAAAGGGTACTCAAACATAGAGTAGAGTTGTTTGTTTCATTGATTCCACAAAAGAATGCTTCATTTGTGCTTGCTACCTTGAAACTTGAAGGTTTTCTTTGATTTTCTTTTGATTTGCCCAGTGTTATCAAATAGCAGCTATAATGGTGCTATATAGCATAGTGGAATTTGAAAAACATCTTTTGTTCAGCAATACACGATGTAGTACAAAGTGATGTAAAATAGCGGATATAGCATTGTAGCATTGCAGCATTCAAACCAATCTATACTTTTTCTAATTTGCTTCCCATGAATTTGGAATCACACACAATTTACAAAACACTTTCTTGTTAGTTGTTTGACCATACAAGGACACGCTGTTATTGCTAGTAAATTGAAACATGAATTTGACTTGATATGCAAGAGTAGCCATTTCATAACAACTTGGTTCTTTAACCCGTCTCTTTAGGTCTTTCCTGGGGCTTGGACAGCTATTTTAGTATCTCTTGATAACGCTGGCATTTGGAATCTTCGTGCCGAGAACCTCAACTCCTGGTATCTAGGCCAAGAATCTTATCTTCAAGTTGTAAACACAGAGAATGATAGTAATGAAAATTCTTTGCCTGATAATGCAATATATTGTGGCCTACTTTCCTCCCTTCAAAGGTAAGGGTTCCTTAAACATAGCAACTTTGAGTTATTTCACAATTTACAAGCAATTACAATGTCTTTTTAGAGATACTTAAGGTTGTCATGTGAAGTTTCTTGAGCTAACTCAAGATTTGTTTGGATAAACAAATTATAAAATATTTCATGAAATTGTGTGCTTTAACTTAAATAAGAGTTTCAGAGTATTATATTTCACTTATGAAGTGTTATTATCTATCTTACGGTACACATGTGTCATATCTTGATCAATACAAATTTGAACTCAATTGAAACGAATCTCTGGTGTGTATTTATTTTGAAGATGAATCTCATCATAAATCTTGATTCACTAGGATGATTTCTGATTCACAATATTTAGTACAGTCAACCAATTTTCTTTTCTCATTTGATTTATCACTTGCGTCTTGAATTATTTTGAGGTTAGTAGATTAAATATCAGCTTACAATTTTGCTGTGTCAATTATTGTCACTTTAAAAAATGTCATATTTTTATTCGTAATATAAATTACCATTCATAATAAGATTCAACTAACGGTTTCAAAAATAGGTCTTCCGATGCACAATTTGAAATTCGATTTGATAATCATGCTTGTACTATATATTGCACATGTTAGACAAACCGTAACAAGTATTGTGCTTGTTTCTCATATGCAGGGATCAGTCTCACAAATTCCAGTTTTCTGTAGGATCACCTTTAAGCAGTAATTCTAGAATGATATTATTCATGTTATTATTCCTAGCTTTAATTGAAAGTTTGTATGGCATGTGTAGTGTTAAACATTAATGTTATCTAAAACAAAGAACAAGGTCATTCTTTGTAATATGAGGCCACCCATTTTAAGATTTAATGGGCATTATTGCCCTTGAGTAGGAAATTTTGCTTGTATAACATGTTGGACAAACTTTATATAGATGTAATCGGAACGGTAAACTAGGAGATATGCACGGTCAGTGTAAACTAGTTTATAGTTGTAGTCCGCAATCAGTATTGTGGTTTTTCGACTCTTTTCCTTTGTTTACATTTATTCTTGCTTAAATCAATGAATGACCACCTTCAACGTGAAACTCACTTTAAGGTGTGTTTGGTTTGGAAGAGAAGTTGTGAAGAGAGAAATATGTGAGAGAGTAAGAGAAGAGCAAAGTAAACAAGAAACTGAGAAGATTTGATGTATTGTTTGAAAAAAGAAAAAGATGAGAGAAATAGGAGAGAGAAATACAATTATTTTTGAAATGTCAAAAATACCCTTGAATTAGAAAATTAAAGAACCACTCCTATATAATTGTGTATAATATTGCCTCCGGCCCTAAATATAAGACCCTTGAGAATTTTTTTGTCTCTTTTTATAAGACGTTTTTGGTATTTCCTAGTACCCTAATTAATTCTTTACCAATATACCTCTATTTATTTTATATCTTTTTCTTCAATCGTCATTAAATATTATATTGAAAACATACACTAATCCTCTTTCTTAAAGGATAGAATTGTAAAAGCAATATAATTACAAAAATTTATTACTACTTTTAATTTTTTTTTTTTTTTGAAGAAGTTAAAATGAAATATATTACCACATGAGAGTGTGCTTCCTAGTACAAGGCGTACCAAGGAAGAAACACAAGGTCTGAACAATATTTACAAGGAAAATGAACAAATATACAGAAAGGAAAAAACGATTAACCTATGCCCAACATGGTGAACGGACTAATCCACCAGCCATGTGAATTGAGGGGAAGAGTTACATACTTCGCCTTCAACCACATATAGGAGATGGACTTAATCCTATCAACCACCTGAAAGATGGGGCATTCTTTGCCATTGAATAATCTATTGTTTCTTTCCTTCCAAATTTCCCACACCGCTGCAAACCAAATAACCTGTAAGATTGAGCGTCTCCTCCTTGCAATGCCTCCACAAAAGCCAAACTGATGAAAATGATCGGACACAGAGAAAGGGTTGGCCACTGAGATGCCAATCCACCTGTAAAGTGAGTGCCAGACCGTACCAAAAAAATTACAATGAAGAAATAAGTGATAAGACGTTTCGATAGTGCC
>Ga0315914_1003821_pt1 | contig 22710 bp, 9 predicted proteins | sample MpolenodulesMG_FD_203920 | JGI IMG/M metagenome (GOLD analysis project Ga0315914, IMG submission 203920) | Medicago polymorpha root nodule microbial communities from Los Angeles, California, United States - elongated nodules | ecosystem: Host-associated > Plants > Roots > Nodule | place: USA...
CCAAATGATATCGTGATTTCTATTGGATCGTTTAATTGTCGATGTCTCACACTATTAAACGGTCCAATAGTCGATTGTATCGTTGTATCGTCGATTTCCCAAACAATACAATGATACAAAAGCTTTAAGTTCCAATATTCAAAGTGATTACCAACCAGCTTCATGTCTAGAACAAAAGTATTGATAGAAGATTATTCTAACCTAGATTCAAAAGGTATTTTTCAATCACAATTCAAATTCATAAGATCAAAACATAGAAAGTAAGAATAATATCAATATCATAAGATAAATTAGAATCACACAACATCACACTCAAAGGGAATACATACTAATAGAGTTAACTACATTTAATCCCAACAAAGAGTTTAGTTACTCATTGTCATGGTAACCTTACAAGGAGAAAAGAAGAGATGGAATGGAACCAAGCCATGATGTCTCAATGATCTTGTGTCTTCCTTCAATCCTTGTGCGCCTTGCTCTTTAGAGTCTCTCTGGTCTTTCCCCTGTTTCTCTCCTAAAGTGGCCTCTAATAATATGGTATGATATGATGATGTCTCCTGGTGTGAATGAAAGGCCTTTTATACTTTTTTCTAGTTCAACTCGCCTCGCGAGTAGGTGTGCTCGCCATGGCGAGCTCAGCTTTCTTCCCCAGTGGGTTTCTGCCACGTCAGCTCTGAGGGGTTAGGCCACCTTAACTCGCCTCGCGAGTAAATATGCTCGCCATGGCGAGTTGTGCTTGCCCTGCCCTCGCCATGGCGCATGGGAGGCGAGTAACTATGCCTTCCTGCCTTTGCTTGCTTTTGCTACTCGCCATTGTGAGTTGGAGGCGAGTAACTTCAACTTTCTGCCTCAGCTCGCCTTTGAGCTTGCTGTGGCGAGTTGACCTTTGCATTTCTTCATGTTTTCTTGCTTCTAAAGTGTCCAGGCGTGCATTTTCCTAAAAGAGTTGGCATTAGATGTGCAAAGCATAATTGAATGATTCTTTAGTATTTGTGAGCTTTCCGCAGAATAACTTGAAAACCAAGTAATCAAAGTGCCTAAAATATATAGTCTATTTAACTCCTTTTGACACTTATCATTGGGCATTTAACGGAGGTGACGTGTACTATTAACTGCTTACAAGGCTCACCACGTCAGATGCCACACAAGCAGGGACTAATTTGGCCGAAAATGATAAAATTACCAAGGACCAAATTGATTGATTTATAGAAAATTGCAAAATTCCCAACTTATCTTTTTCCCCCAACGTCTCTTTCTCATGAATGACTCTTTCTTCCCCAAATATATAAATTTGGAACCCTAATGTTCTAATTTGTCACCTAGAGTTCAAAATCCCCAAGATTTATTCCAAGAATTGATGACAAAGTTCTTCCCCAATTCAAAAATCTTAAAACCCTAATTTTTTTGATTCAGTTCGAAATCCAAAAATCAGTGGTTATTGTTCAAGGTTTGGTGTTCAGAAATGATAGGCGGTTGGCGTATGGGCAAAAACAGTTACAACAGTCGGTCTTCATCTTCAAGCTCTATGTACAGTGGTGATGTGAGAGTGCTTCAATGTTGGTGTCATAGAATTTGTGTTGTAAGAAAAGCCAACACTGTCAATAACCCAAAAATGCCTTTCTATGTCTGCCCTCTGTCAAAGGTTGTTTAACAATTGTTATGTGATGTGTGGATGGTTTGTTTAAATTGTACTAATTTTGAATTTGCTTTGTATAGGATGATGGTGAAAAGAGGTTGTCGATGAATGAATTCAACCCTTCTGTCAAAATCTTTCCATCAAATTGGCCCTTCTATTGTTTGTCTAAGCATCAAATCGATCCTTAAATTAGTTAAAAATACCATCAAATAAGTCCTTGAATTATCACAACAGATATCAATGTGATCCTTGGTGCATATATTTGCTGAACAAAGTAAAAAGTAAAAAGACATATACTTTGATTGTTGAAAATACCATCATAAGTCATACATTTGATGTTCATAAGTCATTACATAGCCAAAAAAGAACATTACATAGACATCAAGTTATAAGTCTTACATTTGATGTTCATAAGTCATTACATAGCCAAAAAGCATAATTTAAACAAGCATCACTGTTTTTGAAATCCTGGAGTTGGGATAAACTCCATGTATTGGGGTTGAGTAGAAGCAGATGGGCCGTAACTTGGATATGAAATTCTAATAACTCCAGGAGCAGTTAGATTTTGTATAGCAGGACCCCTCACTGGTGTTTGTTTATGCCTGTCGTTTGAAATCACTAGTCTTGTCAAGCCATATCTCCTTCTACTCATTCCCTGGAATAAAATCAATCAAATCAGACCTTAAATTATAACATTATCCATCAAATCAGTCCTTAAATTATCACAATAAGTATCAAATCGATCCTTATTTTGAGGGGTATAATTAAAAACACAGAAAAAATGACAACTAAAAAGTTAAAATTGCAATTTTTACAATTTTCATCAAATTGGTCCTTTGTACACGTGGCTGCCTTGTTGACACGTGTACAGGACAACACAACATGCAAGAGGACACATCATCATCACTAACGGAACTTATGGACGGAGGGACCATTTTAATGGACGTCTGCAAAATTCATGGACTAAATAGATATTTCGCAAAATTTAGGGACGAATTTGGCTAATTTTTGAAAATTCAAGGACGAAGTTGGGGTATTAATCAATTTTAAACATATGCTATTTTTATTAAGTTGAAATTTTTTTGTGCAATCTAAAAATATATACAACCTTTTTTCAACATAAATTAAACTTCAGAACTCGTTTACATACACATATATTTCAAATTTGTTGAAATTACTTAAGTACTACTTGTGCAATCTAAAAATATATACAACCTTTTTTCAACATAAATTCAACTTCAAAACTCGTTTTTATACACATATATTTCAAATTTGTTGAAATTACTTAAGTACTACTTCCCCGTCTTAAAATAATAGTCGTTTAAAGTTTGTGTATGATTTTTAATAAAATGATTAATTATGTTGATTTTAATGATAAAATTAGTATCGTTTACTAAAATACCATTATTAATTGTAGTTAGTAGAGTAATTAAGTTAGATAAAATTCAATAAATAAAGATATAATAGTGGAAAAATTAAATAAATATTGCATTGTTATTCTAAAGTGATAATTATTTTGAGAAAGAAAAAAATGATAGAGACAACTATTTTGAAACGGAGGGTCCTATTTTATGAATTATGGAGTCTCTGCAAACTCCTCGAAGTGGGGAATGAGGATAAAGACATAGAGTAATATGGATGCTATGGATGATATGCATAGACAGATACAAAAAATTTAATTTGTGGGGGCAAGATCATATACTATACATATTTATATAGAAATAATATATTGTAAAACATAAAATAATGCCAATTATCTTTAAATAAAAGGTTTTACATTGAAAAAACTATACCATTATATACTTAAAAAATTGAAGATACTTCAATCTCTTTAAATTATAATTTGCGCTGTTTTTATATTTTTAAATTATTGTATGGTTTTAATATTCAAGACTATAAAAAAAAAAAAGCATGTCTATATAAAAAAATTGTACATTTAGTAAAATAAAATTATGCATATTATCACACAAAGAATCTATACTAAAGAGTCCACCGACAAATACCTAATTTTTCGAGCATCTACTCTTCTAATTAAGGGGCACAACACACATTCAATAGAAGTCCTGAAAAATTGACCACAGACATCGAACTGATCAGCACTCTACTGTTCATCTAATGTGCATGTTTGTGCCCTTTTATTCTAAAAGGAAAAGAAGAAAAGAAGAAGTGCATATTTGTATACAACTAGCGGGAGACTCGTGCATGCACGGGTAGTTTGTGTTATAATTTTTTGATAAATTAAGCACGGGTAGGTTTTTGCTTGAAAGAATATTGTACACATTCTAATTTAAGAATAAGTTAAGAAAAATGATGAAAATAAATATGTTATATAAAATTTACATAAGTAACCCAAAATGATGAAAATAAATATGTTATATAAAATTTACATAAGTAACCCTTTACAAAGAAGAAGATTTACATAAGTAAAGAAAGCACATAAACATTCTTTTAAAATTATTATTTATATATTTATAAAATATAAAAAAGGTCATTAATATTATCAGAAATGATATTCTAAAAAACACAAGTAAAATGAATACATATAAACAAAGGTAATACGTATATTTATAAAAACACAAGTAAAATGAAAGGTATATAAACAAAGGCAAATGCGAGTAAAGGGATCAGTTTAATTGGTTGTGTGTGTCACATTTGCATGTTCATCATTTATTAATTTTTTTGAGTTGGTGTCTTATCATTTATATATCATTTATTTACTGCTCAAGACAATTTCTTTTTATTATTCTCTAGGAGATTTATTACACATTTGACACCCAAACAAAATACGCCTAGTTTAAATTATTTTTACAAAGTCATCTAATTATAACTCATCACATACAGCTTTATTTTATAATTTCTTAAAAATATATAACAAGTGAATACATACATACTAAGATATGATTAGATAACTTTATAAATCTTCTTTCCAAATTATCTTACTTGAACCTTTGTTTTTGATACAAGCGTTTGTGCGCTACTACAAAACTAACTACAAATTTGAGCTACGACAGTGAAAAAGTTCTCTATGTCGTCCGACCTCGAGATTGAAAACAAAATCAGAGTAGATTTCTCAAAAACTAACTAAACTTTTTTCCTTAAAAAAAAAAAAACTCTAAACTTTTCTTTATTACAAATCAGTCACCATAGAAAACATAATTACTTTTGTTTATTGTTTTTTCTTTCACTTTTACCCTTATTAATTTATCAAAAAGTCATTCTTACCCTTTTATAATTTAATTACACTTGTATAAAACTAGACATTTGTGTATTGAAACATTTATACATTCATTTTTTTTAAGGGATTTATATTTCATATGTTCTTATTTATAAGCTCAAGCCTAAATTATAAATAAATTTATATGTTTATCGTTACCCTTATTTATATGCTCATCCCTACCCTTATTATTTTATATGCTCAACATTACAATTTTTTTTTACGTGAAATAATTATAGTGAGTAATGCATATACGTAGATAATAATATACAAACTATAACAAAATATATATACACACACACACACACAAACTATAACCAAAAAAAGATAATAACTTCATCAGAAAAGTTATTCTCATGACTTCACCATAGATTTTTTCTTCAAAGAAATTAGTGAAGGATTGTGGGAGCGCGAGGTTGCGACCTCAACAACATAAAATGCTCGATATGTAATAGGTTTTATTTTGTATCTAATTCATTTTTATTAATTTGGTATGTAAAATGAAAGCCGTTACTTTTTATAAACTCATTTTAGATTAATCTTTTATCTCTCGTCGGATTTGAGTTCTCGCAATAATAACATATAAATCAAGTTGTAGATACTTTCACCTAAAAAATATGGTAGATACTTTCATCTTTTAACTATTAAAATCATTTTGTCCATAATTTGATCTCTAATTTATGTGTATGGAAAGAATTATTTGAGAGTTTAACCCCTTAAATATATAGCAGTTACCTTGAAGAATCGATCTTCAGCAGTTGTGCACAAAAAACCATATAGATCTAGATTAAGACATCTTAATTGTATAACATATTCACGCATTCTGAAATTAGGATTACTATTTGTATGTTGTTTTAATTAATGTTATACTAAAACTTGGACTCAACTTTGATAATCCGATTAATACCTTATCCTAATATAATTATGTAATGCAAATAAACATTACTGCCGTAGACTAGTGAAAGATCGGATAGAGATTGGCACTTCAATCAAACGTTCATCAAACAATATAAAAATTGCAACCATGCCCTTTTATATTAATAAAAGAAACCCATATATACTCGTTAATTATATTTGCTACCTAAAAAGGATGCTTAATTTAATCCTTTGATTTTCAAGGAGAAGACACTTATTAATTACACAAGTTCCGTGAAAAGCTAAATAAAGGTTGATCAATCATAGTTTCAATTAGAATTTGGTCTCAAGTTTTTTTACTGAAATTTATTCCCCACTTGGATATCTTTGGATATAGATATCCAATATCACCTAATTAATTTATGTGTTACGGCTGTAACAAAGGTAATTAAACTTTAGGATATATAGATAGATATGGGTATTGTCATACGTAAGTTGATGCCTGTTTTTTTGTGCATTTTTATGAAATAAAGTTGCGTGTATATAGTAGTTTATCATATTCTTTTGGCAATGTCTTAATTAAGCACAGCACAAGACCTACAAAGATGAGCATGATTAATGCTATCTAAATAGTATTACTTGTCCAATTGAACTAATTATGCTAGGATACTACATTTCTTGCATATCTAATTGGTCTCACCTTATAATTCATGTGGTTAATTATATAACACAGGTTGTTGAGAAAAAAGCTGTCATATATATACACGAGGACACACTTTGATTTAATTTTCCAACTAATTAAACATACTCTAAATTAAGAAAAGATCCTATTCACTTTAAATTTGTATATGCCTCTGTTTTGATTTAATTTTCCAACTAATAAAACATACTCTAAATTAAAGAAAGAAAATATACACGTGTTAAATTTTTATATGACTCTGTTCTATGAATTTTTTTTTCTCTCTTTTCACATATATCAATTAATTTTATTTTAAAGTTTACGTGAATATTACTAAGAGTTAATACATACAAACTTTTCATGTAATGAGAAAACGATTTTTTTTTAATATATAGTTTGTGATCACGAGAAAACTTATCATTAGGATAATAATCACTCATTTCTCACATATTATTTAAAATAAAAATTGGTGCATACCCCTTATGTGAGTGTGAGACCCACCCAATATGTAAATAAGATAGATAAGTTGTACAAATATCACAACCAATGACGGAGCTAGAAGTTTTAGAATGTGGGGACAATATTCATATACTATAAGTTTGTAACACTAAAATTACTATTTTATCAAAAAATGAAAACTTATTATTTGTGTTTCTTTAAGATGAAAATAAAATACAAAAGTGTCGATATTATACTTCCTTTGATCTTTTTTATAAAAAAAATAAAAGTGTCAATATTTTTTGTTCTTTTTTATCAAAAACATTGACAAACTTTCAAATGTATTATAAACTAATTTCACTTGCGTTCTTATTTATTACGAGAGAATATTAAAAGTAATTTAGTTATTGGAATTAAGAGTAATTAATATAGGAGTATCAAGTCCACAAGTCATAAGTCAATTGACAAAAAAAAATCCAAAGTTGATATGTGGACGTTGTTACCGGAATTCGAACCCCGACTCATTTACTTGTTTGTGCGATGACTCTTGTCATTTCGTCTATCAACAAAACAAATAGGGATATCCATAGAATCAATTTAAATTTATGAGTATTAAATGAAAATAACTATTTTCAATATTTTTCATTGGTCTTAATAGTTTATGTATTTTGTTTCTTATAAAAAGAGCCGGAAGGAATAAATAAATGAAAGAGAAGCAAATATACTTTTACAAAATTAATCTTATCAAATATTAATGTATTTACAAAGTAGAAATTATTGACTCGAGAAAAATGCAACTAGTAGTATACAATCATAAAAACTAATTAAGATTACATTGAAATATTATGATTCATAAATGAGATATTAAATAATTGGACTAATTTTAGTTTGGTAAGATGAGTACTTTCTTTTACCTAGTAATGGGGGCATATAGTTGCTTTAACACCATTATATACTAAATTGAAATTAATAGTGTAGGCACATGCCCACACAAGGGTGTAAGTGGCCCCGCTAATCACAACCCTATTTTAATAAGGTTATTGTTGAAATTTGGGGTCTAATTCATTCTTATATAACCGATTCATAAGGTGAATAATTTCTCCTATTCTTTTTTCTTTTTTTTTTACAAAAATGTCTCCTCTTTATAAACGCGGGACTTGGATTTTTTCCAACACACTCTCTCACATCCAACACTCTTTTTGAGCTTGATGCATGAATTGGTAGTTGACCCTTGAATTTGATAAGCTCATATACCATATTAGAAATGATGGTTGTGCCATCCCCACAAAACCCTCTTTATAAACTCTTATCAAGAGTCATATCTATTCGACGTGGAACTTAAATTTTCCCGATAGTTATGAACAGAAGAATTTCACCTTCAAAAAGTTATAGCAAAATGTGAGGTATTTTAACCACTAATGAAAAAAAAATCAAGAGCGAACTTTATTTAAATTTATGACTGTGTTTTTTTTTTTTGGACAAAAATAAACGATATTTATTCGAATTGATAGATTACATCGATACAATACAAATCCAAATTCGCTAAAACCAAAAAGGATGATTCTGTGAACAAACTCACAACATCCATGTTAATAGCATAAAACGGCAAAATACATATGCCTACAAATATGACTAATATGACTATATTCATGTCTCTGGAATACTCATGTCTCCGGATCTGCAACGTTGACGACGCCAAAGTTATTGTCATTGATAAGATCTGCACTTGTCAAATCTAATCTTTCAACCTGAATCAAATAAACACCGCACTAAGACGGAATATCAAAAACACACCGCACAAAGACGAGAAATTAAAACAAACAGAGTTGTTCAGAGACGACGAAATCACAAAAACAAACGAAAGAAAACAAAATGTACTTGTTAATAATTGAAAATTATTATTTAAGTTTATCTTATAAATGTAGTCGTGTGTTATATAATCTTGTATACTTGGACTATAACTACACTAAACAAGAGCTAGCAATATCATCATTTCAGTATAACAAGTTCAAAGGTCTCAATTGAACTTGTTTCAACCAACCAAATGAAGAACTCTGATAGAAACTTGTTACATTCTTTTATGCAAATGATTTTCATTCTTTGTTTGTTATGTTTCACAACAAGAGTTGAAGCATCATTACACAATAAAATCCCTGGCTTTTATGTGTTTGGAGATTCCACAGTGGACCCTGGAAACAATAATTACATAAAAACTCTCTTCAGAAGCAATTTTCCACCATATGGCAAAGATTTTTCAAACCAAGTTCCTACAGGAAGGTTCACCAATGGAAAATTAGCCACTGATTACATTGGTAAATTAATGATTAACCAACTTGCTCTTTTCAGTTACTATGATATTTTTCTTCAATAATTTTCATTTAGTATATGGTATGTGACTAATGTATGAAATATGAATGCATTGCAGCTTCTTATGTAGGAGTGAAAAAAGAGCTTCTTCCAGCTTATTTGGACCCAAAAGCTAATACCAATATTGAAGAGCTTATGACAGGAGTTAGTTTTGCCTCTGCTGGTTCTGGTTTTGACCCTCTTACACCAGCTATCACTGTATGCATCTATCAATATTCTTTTTTCAATAATAAATTATGTTACCTTATTCAAAAATAATATGTATTCTCTCTATAATCAAATAAGTTATTTTTTTCATGATATATTTGTTTACTTTTTTTTTTCTCTGTTTATTTCAGAGTGTAATACCAATACCAAAGCAGTTGGAATATTTAAGAGAATTAAAAAATAAGCTGGAGAATGTGATTGGTAAGGAAAGTACTGAAAATCATATAAAGAAGGCTGTGTATTTCTGCAGTGCTGGTACAAATGATTTTGCTCTTAATTATTTCACTCTGCCAATGAGAAGAAAGACCTATACTCTCCAAGGCTACCAACAATTCTTGATCCAACATGTGAAGGAATTTTTACAGGTTTGATTCAACCCACATGCTTTATTCTTACAGTAAATTACTTTTTTTACCATGTTGCTAATTCTTGCATAAACACATAGTAAATTTATTTAAAATGGTATTAATAACCATTTTATATCCGTCTTTCAAAGGAATTAAACTTCTTTTCTTGAGATTACAATGTCAAACTTTTACTGCCGAGAAACATTTCGTAAAAGAATATTCCCTATATTAAACACTTTTTTTTTTAAGGAACTATGTTAAACACTTGGTATGGTGGAGAGAGTTTGAAGTAACTTTCAATTCAAATTTTTACGTGCTTACTTTAAATTAAGCTATATATACACCCTAATCATGAAAAAGTTCCAAAGCTACTAATGCATTATTCCTAATTAACCCAATTCTCTAGATCAAAGAAGTGATTAGAATTTAAACTTTTCTCTTTTGAGAGAAGTATGATTTTTGCGATTTCTCAAATTTTTATTTATTCGGTAAATTTTCTTGAATTTGGGTTCTTCCACTTGTTATAAGTTACTAATATTTTTTGAAATATACACTACTTAGGAAACTAGTGTGACCAATGATCGTTGCTAATTTCAGTAATTTGTAATAATATCACCAAAACATATAATTTTACTATAATACTAATGTATTTAACATTGTCATGTTTATATACTATGTTACCGTATAAATATACACCTCGTTTCTTAAACCTAAGGTAGCATTAAATTTTTTTTGTCCCCAGTTGAATTGGGATTTTGATTTTATTATAAAAAAAAAAGTAATAAAACAAACCTTAGTAAGGACCAGCTTTTGTCATTAATCAAACTTTTATCAATAAAAACACACAACTACTTTATGAAAGAAAGGAGTAAAAGATGAAGAGATTCAGACAATTCATGGCACCTAATTATGAAAAAAAAATGGGGCAACTATAATAGGTACAATGTAGTTGAGGGTAGTTAAGAAAACTAATAAAGACCCAACCCCACTGAAATTAACAACTTAAAAAAAAAAAAAACTCTGAAATTAACAATTTTTAATTTTGTCATGTATCATGAACCGGTAAATTATTAGTATTTAGAAGTTAGATTAGATGAAGTAGACAATCTTGAGTTAAATGGCACCTTTGATATTTTTTTTTATATATAAATCGGGTATATCATGTGCACGCGCAACCGCAAACTAATATTTTGAGTTAAACTAGTAGAAACACGTAAGCATCAACCTTTTAAGAGTTTTTATTTTATTTTTACTTTTTTAAGAATTGAATTCAAAATCAAAACTTATTTGTTAAATTGAAAGAAACTCATGTCGTTTTATTTAGACGCTCTTATAAAATATTCATACATATTGAGAGTGGATAACATATTAACACATGGACCCTTAAACACAAACTACCACAAATATTTAGTTATATTTGAACATAACATATCATATCATTTATAATGGATGTATGAAATAGCTTAAATTAATTGAAGTCCACTTCCAAAAATATTCCTATCATCAAATAATTTAGTGGGAGGAATTTGGTTAGAATTTTATTCTCAATTCACATAATACAACACACTGTTGGTTGAAAGTAATAGAGACAACCCAGCCATTTTGCCAAGATTATCATGTTGCATTGGAACTAGAGAGCTACGGTTGATGTTAATTTTAGCAGTATTTATTGAGTTTATGAATAATTAACTGGACCACTGTTCATAACGTGGTCTGTCATGTATTTCTATTTTAATATAAACTCTATTATGAGGAATGAAACCTATAAAGAAAAATAGGTCTCTGTTGCCTCTAATGAGAAAGAGTTCTTTGGCAGACATGCTAAATGTGAGATAGAGTCAATTATGAAGAGAATTTTCTCAATCTATCAATACCATAACAATGAAACTTCAATTTACTAAGTGCATGTTCGGAGCCGTGATAATCACATCGGCACACTATTCCATGTAAATTTACCGTGATTTTAAGAAGCTGAGAGTTGTAGCTTCTGCATTAAAATGAGGTTTTTTTTTAATGTGATTTATAATAAAACGTGATTTGCAGCCGCCCATCCAAACATATACTAACTAGCGCTCCTTTATGGATACTTTTAAAATAGTTATTGATGTCACTTTAATTAATAAAAAATGTCTTCCTTCCAAGTTTTATTTTTTTATTTTTTATAGAAAAGTAATATTTAAATTATCAAAAGTATTTAATTAACTAGTATATTAATATTAAATGTTCCTTTATAAATGTCGTCCAATACTCATTTTTATCATGAAAAGTGGTAACAATTGACTGACCCATGAAAAGGTTATGTGCCTAATCCCCCAAAAGTTGGGAAGAGTTTTATCAAATCCTCATGTTTAAGACTCTGTTCCAACTTATTAGGCCAAATTCATTTATATTCGTGGGTGCAGTGTATCATTATGCCTTTAATAAATTGTACCATGCAATTATAATTATAATAATAAGCGAAAAAAACAGTTACATACACGAACACGTATTCATATACATTGCGTACCTCTTTTTTATATACAAACTACTTTGAAGAGACCATTTTATGTATTTACTTGTTTAAAAGGAATTTCATATACTAATTATCTAATATACTTACAGAAATGTACTATGTTTACGTAAAGAGAGAGCACACTATTATAACCTCATAAAATCAATTTATAAAAAAAATAATAAATAATATAGTTGAGAAAAAAAACATAATTGATTAGATATATTGGATTTCTAACACCCCAAAGATAACAAATGAAACACGTTTTTTATCCTTAGTTTTTTTTTTTGTGTGTTGAGAAATCCTTTGTATGTTGCATTTGACATTTTGACTTCTTACCACTTCCATCTATGTAATTTAGTGTTATACACATGTTGTTTGACTAAAAAACACATGTAAAAGACAAAAATACTCTTTGGTAGTTAACTGCCGAGGAACCTTGGCAGAAATCTGAAATTACAAATGACAAAGACGTTTCAGTTTTTTTAATTAATGATATTTATTGAAAATGAATTCAGAGATTGAATTGAAGATATAATTGGTTTACGGTATAGTGGACTTGGAAACATTTGCCTTTTTTGAAATTACTAATTTATTACTATTAAATCTTAGTTTTCTTCTTAAGGATTCTATTAATTCTTAGTTATTACTCGTTTTTTTTTAACAATTAGTTATTGTAATTAGAAACTTGGGCTACTATCGTATCTTTTTCTTTTAATAATAATTATGTAAATAGTATCTGCCAAATTTATAACCCCTTAAATTTTGACATATAATTATAATTATAACCCCTTTAATAACAATTTCATTTAATATAATATAACAAAATACTATTACTATTTTTTTTAATGTGCAAAATAATATTCAAATGCTTAATTTTTACATTCATTGAAATGTTTTTTTAGAGGATTTAAATGCTATTCTCATTAAGATATAAATACGCATAAGTATAATACTGCAATTGTTTGAAACGTACCAAAATAATGATTGAAAAAAATAAAATCAATAAATATTAATAATGACAATTTAAGGTTTTTGCAAAAAAAAAAATCAGGTTTGACGTTTCCTCGGCAGTTAACTACCGAAGAAAACCTCGGCAGTTAACTGCAGCCAGTTTATGAATTCCTCGGCAGTTAATTACCGAAGGACATTTTAGTCTTTTACATGTGTTTCTCAGCCTTCTCAAATGTGTCATCAACAATTTTCTTTGGTGTTGGAGGGAAGTGGATGCAAAATCACTTATGAGTCAATTTAGCTCTTTCTAAAAATAGATGGATTTGGCTGGCGAAGTCTAATTCATATGATAATGTTGACATTGTTAAGTCGGATTCATTCACTTCTTTAAAAAAAAAAAGTTGGATTCATTCACGATGTTGAAGTTTGAACTTGATATTTTAATGTTATGTGTGAGTTATGGATGATGTTTGCTAATTAGTGTATATATCAACAAAAAAAAAAAGAATTTGGAGGGGGAAGAAGTTATAAATCCTTAAACAATGGTTAAAGTAAAAGTCACATAATATCAAAACACTTTTAATTGTAGATTATTTTCGTACTTGTCATCTTTTCAACCAATTTGAACATTTCATTAAATCTCACCTCACCCTTCCCCTACCCTACCATTAAGGGTGTTTGTAGTAGGCGAGGCAACATAGGTCAGCTCCATTTTAATTTGGCTTAAGATTAATCCGTCCAAAGGGGCCGACTAATTAATTTAAATGGTTGAGTTGAACTCTTGATCTATCTTGTTTGATATGCTCACGGATTGACCAGCTTAAAAAGTATATTCTTTTCCTTCATTGAATTTAAAATAACACCAACAATCATGAATTTAAAAATAAATAAAATGCATTATGTCATACATTTCTCCAAAACAAAACAAATCTAGGAAAAAAAGATAGCAAAAAAAAAAGTTTTATTAAACCGACCTGGCGGGACAACTACCCTGCCCCACTTTTTCAGCGGATTAAATAAAACTGGTCAATTTAAGTGATTGAGTTTAAAACTTCAACATGTTCCATCTAAAATGAAAGATTCAATGTGTTTTATCATCTTTGTAAACCGAATATCTTCGCGTGCAACTGTGAATATTATTTTTTCTAGTCTTGTGTAGAACCCTAAATGAGCCACACGTTTTCCCTAAAAGTTTTAACGTTTTTGTATGTGCAAGCTCGGGTTTGAACCCAACATTTTGATTAAAATAGAAGAGGCCTGTGTACTTTTATTTATATCCTCTTGAGTGGTCATATTTGATTTGATCTATTTGGTTTTTTATTATTATTTGTTTTATTTTTTAACAAAAATTTAGTTTTGTAATTTGATCATCTAATTAGCTTGATTTTAGAATGAAATTGATATGATCCAATCCAATTTATTTTAGTTTGGATTGAATTGGTTTTCAATTTGTTTCATATTTCTTAGAACAATTATTCTGTTATAGACGTGTGCATTGGTCAACACCATCATACCTCAGATAAAAATGTATTATGTACTAGTAGATAGACCTTTCGTTTTTATATATAGGTTCATTAGGTTTTTTTTTCTTCTTTTTCTTCTCTTTTTCCTTTATTTCATTTTAACTTTCATGTGTTTTCGAGTTGGAGTACTTCTTGAAATATATTCATAATATATTTAACATGTTCAAAATAAAATATAGTTAAGAATTTGTCAATGAAGTTTATAAATTAATGAATTTTCTTTCTTTCTTAGGGTTTGTTGGCAGAAGGTGCTCAAAAAATTGTAATAGCTGGAGTACCTCCAATGGGATGCCTACCATTCATGATCACTTTACATTCCCCTAATGCTTTTATGCAACGTGATTGTATCGATAAATATTCTTCTGCAGCTAGAGATTATAATGTGCTCCTTCAAAATGAATTACACAAAATGCAATTGCAACTCAAATCATCTAATCCAAATGTTAAGCTCTATTACATTGACATATATGGACCCCTAGCCAATATGGTTCAAGCACATAAAAAATATGGTTTGTAATTAATTTTTTTTATTTTCCCTTGCTAAAGACAACTACATTAATTTCTTTTCTAGGGAATTATGGTTTGTAATACATATAAGAGGTTAATTTTTATGCTAACATTCTTCTTTAATTTATTTATATGTGGTAGGATTTGAAGATATTAATAGTGGCTGTTGTGGAAGTGGATACATCGAAGCATCAGTTTTGTGCAATAAGGTTTCAAATGTGTGCCCTGACCCATCTAAGTATATGTTTTGGGATTCAATTCATCCTACAGAGAAGGCATACCACAACCTCTTCTTGGCTTTCCAACCCACCATTGATTTCATTGTCAACAACTAGAATAATGAATAAGTTACTTCATATACTAAATGTTTGATATCTTTTTCTTCTCATCGGTTATGGCCTCTCAAACGTAACACAATTTTTTCTTATTTTTTTCAGAAAAAGTAGTATGGTGAGTGTGTATTTGTGTGTAATAAATACGAAATAAAATGTGATTGTGTTAAAATTAATTTAATTGTGAATATAAAACCGCAAAAGAAAAAGCTATTGTATTGGCGGTGTAATTTTATTTTGTAAGATTTTGGTTATCTTTTGAAAAAAAAAATAGTTTGTAAAATAAATTATGAATTCGTTTGACAGTTAAAGTGAGTTTATTTATAGTTTAACGTTTGTTGAAAATGTGTCTTGTTGCTTAAGATAAACAATAGCAGAAAACATAATAGATGAAGCCGAAAACAAAGTGAATAATCGCTAAAATTATCTGTCGAATTCAACTGCTAAATTCACATAAGCCAGACAAAAAAATCACAATAGCCAAAAAAAATTGTTTGGGCTTCGCGATCAACACACGTTACGTAGAGAAGAAAATGGATCATCTCACTCATTGAATTGCTCTTTTAACAACGCAAAAAATACCTCAACATCCCCAAGTGTCAGTTAACTAATGCTGGCCCACACCGATAGTTAACAATTGTGGGTGCCAGCGACAGTTAACAGCTGTGGACACCAGTAACAATTAACTGTCGCTGCGTACTTATAACAGAACCAAAGCATAAACATGTTATGGATCCTCTTTTTTCCTACGGCATGCAATCACTCTTAATTCTTTTTTTATTCATTCATAAATTCATTCGTTCATAAAATAAAACCCAAATATAATTGAAAACAAATTCATTCATTACCATGAATTTAAAATGTCTTACAACTAGGGTTGAAATGAGTCGAGTTGAATCGAACCTGTCTGAGTTCGACTTGATAAGAATTTGTTTGGCTCGAGTTCAACATGAACTCTTTTTTCTGCTCAAATTCAACTTATTCAAAATTCACAAAAAGTTCAGCTCGTTAGGTTCAATTTGGTTTCATTTTACGAAGCTCAAACTCTACTCTGTTCAAACACATGAACGAATCAATTCGACTTGATAACTCAAATCAAATGAACCATACAAACTAAAAGACTAAAAAGCTAAGAAATATGTCTTCAATATTAAAAAAAGACACCAATACCACTACGTTTTAGCTCCAACTTCTTTTATATAAAGAAATTAATGAGCTAGCATTGGTACTACGATACAGAGTGCAACATTCACACGTTCTTCTTTTATAGCCTGTGTCCATGTTATGCTCTTTTAAAATTTTCGATGTGGGACTTTAAAACCAAAGAATGTTATGAAATTGCTTGCTAGTTTTCCTTCAAAATAAAGAATCCGCTTGCTAATCTATCATACAAGTAATCTCATATTTCCTTCACACTTGAAACTACAACACCAACACAAACAACTTTCATCAATAATCACCTCAAAAAAAGTTCTTCCAACGATAAACAACATTTTAAATTTAAATCACAAAATTAGTAGACTTAATAATAAGGGCAAGATTTTTCAAAAAAAAAATGTTATATGTTGTATGATGACTTATATAAATGATATTTTAAATAAACTTATATTTTTAACGAGCTGACTCATAAATCAAACGAGTCGAACTATACATAGTTTAAGTTCAACTCATTTATTTAACGAACCTAGTTTTCGGCTCAAGTTCGACTCATTTGGTTTATGAACCAAGTTCAACGAATTAATTACCGAATTGAGTCTCGAATTATTTTTGAGTTGGATCGGTTCATTGTCAGTCCTACTTAAAACCATAAAAATCAAAATGTGTTCAAAATCCAAAAAAAATATTTACATCCAACGATCCAAAAACTAATATACATAAAACTAATGTTGCCTCCTCATCCCCCGCTGCCTATCCCTTCTTTTTATCCAATATGTAGTGGTCGTGTGCATCCGAGCCTGCATCCTCCTTAATTGATTGTGGTGGTATTTGTGTGCTTCTCCATCACGCAACACCTCTTCCATCATATTGTAGAGGGTTCGTAAGATACCAAGAAGGCTTGCAGGATGTGCGCTGGATCAGTGGTATTATGTGGATCATGTTTTATATATTCGCAAAAATTGATGTGCAAACTGATTGTTTTCTTAATGTATAATCCGAAGTAGGTTTTATATTTTAAAATTCGAAGGTATTTTTGGAAGAAAAAAATAGAGCGTGAGAAACGTATAGGTGTGAAAAATAATAGTCTATTCATATATATATATTCACTTGTAACATTCAGTATTTTCCTCAGTATATATAAAATAAAAAATCTTTTAGGCCCCAAAATTTTGGAGGCCGTACTTTGTAGAGCTGTTTACACCCCTCATCTATGATCCTGCACATTACCACCTAAAACTTTAAGGCAAAGGATATATGGGTCATCTATGTTGTATATCCAATAATTCCTTCATTCCTAGTCGATATGGGACATAATTACTCATATATTTAACCATTCACACTTGAAACCCAACAATTCTTAAGATATTGGGTTAATGGGTCAACTCTCTTATAAACCTAATATGAATTATGTTCTTTACCCAACTGTTTTTGCTCGCTTCCAACTGAAATACCAAAATTGCCTCTGCATGAGTTAACTACGCAAGCGTTATGTCCAACATGAATTAACTCACGCTAATTTTGCTAAAACGTGGGCTTGTGTCATTGCTTTGCAAGAATGCCGGTTCTAGTATTTGTATTTTTTCGAACAAGGTTATATAGTATTTGTATTGATGTTGTTGAATAGGGCTTATCACCGCATGATTTATAAATTCTAGAACCTTGTTGAATTGTATTGATGTGCTATGAACGTGGGCTTATCACTGCATGATTTATTCTATTCAACTTTTTGTTAAAGAATTGATTTATTCAATCGACCAATCAATAATAGCTACATATATCACTTCACAGCGAGAAAGGAATAAATCATGTTGAAGGCAAAAAATGCGAGTCAACATCAATTTCCTTGACACACATGGTTATTCCCTTTTTTAAACTGGCGTGAGTTAACTCACGTGGGATGTAACCCCTGCGTGAGTTAACTCACGCAGAATTAACACATGCGTGCGTGAGTTAATTCATGCAGGGTCATTTTGGAAACTTTAGTTGGAAGTGAGCAAAATTTGTTGGAAGAAGAGAAAAATTCATCTAATATTTTCCTGATCCATAGATCATGTAAAACATAATCACTCATTGATGTTACCACTCACACTTGAAATTCAACACGATCATCACATTCGCAAAAGTATATGAATAAATTCTTACAGGTGACCAAAACCAAAAGAAAGTGAAGAGCTTGTAACAAGAGTTAGTTTTGCCTCTGTTGGTTCTTGTTTTGACCCTCTTACACCAACTATCTCTATATGCATCCATCAATATTGTTTTTCCTATTTTCATTAATTTGTTTATCCATAATAAATTATGTTACCTTATTTAAAAAATTAAATTCTCTCCATTTCTATAAATGTGTGTCATAGACTGCAGCTCATGTCCAATAACAGTCTTTTTAAGTATTGTTTCCACATTTTGAATAATTTGAAGAGAATCAATCAAATAAGTTATTTTTGATGATATATTTGTTTACTTTTTTTTTTCTCTGTTTATTATTTCAGAGTGTAATTCCAATACCAGAGAAGTTGGAATATTTAAGAGAGTTAAAAAATAAGCTGAAAAATGTGATTGGTAAGGAAAGAACTGAAGATCATATAAAGAAGGTTGTGTTATTCTGCAGTGCTGGTACAAATGACTCTGCCCTTAATTATTTCACTCTGTCATTGAGAAGAAACTAGAAAGAGCTATACTTTCTTAGGCTACGAGCAATTCTTGATCCAACATGTTAAGGGATAAAGACACAACCCCACTGAAATTAACTACTAAATAGAAAGAAAACCACCGAAATTAACAACTTAATTGTCATAGGTGTTAGTAATGAAATTGGAGGCCTAACTCATCTTCTTTAAAAACAGGTTCATAAGGTGAGGATTGTCTCCTCTATATAAACTCTTGTTAAGAGTCTTATCTATCTGATGTGGGACATGAGTTTTTCCCAATACACCCCCGTCACGCCCAGCACTCTTTGGACTTGGTGCGTGAATCGGTAGGTGACCCTTGAAATCGACAGACTCTGATACCATAACGAAATTGGAGGCCTAACTCATCCTTAAAAACCGGTTCAGGTGAGTTTATATAGAGGAGACAATCCTCACCTTATGAACCGGTTTTTAAGGATGAGTTAGGCCTCCAATTTCGTTAGTTAGAAATTATCAATATTATTATTATACGAGTTATAACACATGTAACAACCTAGACGACTTTAAGCATTGCCGACTGATGCTACAAACCAACACGAATATTTTCAGCGTGTTTTGTTCTCACTCACACGCTTACCGAGAAATTTCCCGGTAAATCACCCATCCAAAGACTACTCCAAGTCAAGCACGCTTAACTGGAGAGTTCTTATGGAATGAGCTACCAAAAAGAAGATGCATCTTGTTGATACAGGTAGTACCAAACAATTCTTATAAGCCTTCCTTCAACCATGTAATCTCATACCTGCACGGCCTCAGAATCCTTCTCATTCTGGTGTGATTCAGTTCCTCTATAAGCTGTCGGGAGCCTCTCATTGTCGTGCCTTGTGCACCGACGACCACTCCCCGTCCTCGTCAGCCTTGGGTGTTACATGCTCACCAGCTTCCGTTTGGTTCGTCCCCGAACTACACCGTACTGGGAGAGGTCTGCTCTGATACCATTTGTAACATCCCAGACGACTTTAAGCATTGCTGACTGACCCTACAAACCAACACGAGTCTTTTCAGCGTGTTTTGTCCTCACTCGCACGCTTATCGGGAAATTTCCCGGTAGGTCATCCATCCAAAGACTACTCCAAGTCAAGCACGCTTAACTGTGGAGTTCTTATGAATGAGCTACTAAAAAGAAGATGCATCTTGTTGATATAAGTAGTACCAAACAATTCTTATAAGTTTCCTTCAACCATGCAGTCCCATACCTGCACGGCCTCAAGATCCCTCTCATTCCGGTGTGATTCAGTTACTCTAGAAGCTGTCGGGAGCCGCTCATTGTCGTGCCTTGTGCCCCGGCGATCACTCCCCGTCCTCGTCAGCCTTGGGTGTCACAACACATTTAGTTGTTGAAGTCATAATCATAATTTCCCAGAATCTGTGAGATTTGAGACACGAGTTATTATGAATGAAGAGAAAGTGAATTATTCATTGATGTAATTAGTGCTTACAAGGCTATATATAGCTAACTGAACACATACAATAGCTAAGATAGTATAACAATAGAATAAAAGAACTAGTTACTAAGCTAAACTAGATTACTTGTTCACTTTGGTATCTTCTTCACTCTTGTTGTGTAATAAGAGTCTTTCTTTGCCTTATCTCGTGCTCCAGTATTTGGAGTTCTCGATAGGACAAACCGCAAACGAGCATGGTTGACAGGGTGATGGTAAAGAGAACCCAACCTCTCTATTTATAACCTTGCAACCTTAATTATCACCCATCATGGCCCTAGCGGTTGGGCCTACACTTTATTTCTACACAAATCATAGAAAATTGCTCTTATCTCATACAAAATTGCTCACTCCCATTAAACTGACCACAATACCCCCAGCGTGAATTAACTCAAGTTCGCTATATACCAACATGAGTTAACCCACGTTCGGTAATAACCAACTCGAGTTAACTACCGTCAGAAAAAAAGATTATGCACGTGACTTAAGTCCCATTGCTAGCAATTCTATTTTTAAGTATAAAAAAACATGTTGGTATGTGAGAAGATCAATGACATTAAGCAAATATGCACTAAAATTGTATTTATACATCACGAGGCGCAATTGTGTGTTGGTGGTTGTGGGTTGCAGAAACATATGTTCATTTGTTCTTAACTTGCGACACTTTTGGTCAGATTTGGCAACTTGCTCGCAATTGGTTGGATGTTCATACATCGGATCCTTCAACCATAGTGGAACATTTTCTACAGTTTGGTACCTCTTCGGGACATGCAAAATCTCAGTGTTGTTTCATGTTTTTGATATGGTTTGCGAGTTCTTGAGTGATCTGGAAGGAAAGAAATGATAGACTTTTCTGAGGCAAAGAAAACACCCCTCTTCAATTTATAGAGAGCATTAAACTTCTTAAATAGGATTAACAATTAACTTATGCATAATTATAGAGATAAAAGATTTATGTGGAGAAAAATAAGATAAAAGATCAACATGTTACAATTAAATAAGATAAAGAACCCTTGAGTTAATCTTGAGTTTTTTTTCCTTCTTTTTATTGCAGTTAACAATCTTGAGTTAAATCGCAACTCTGTAACAATGTTGAGTTAATCTTGGCTATGTAATGTGCACGTGCAACCGAAAAGACTAATATTTTGAGTTAACTTTTTATGAGTTTTTAACTTTTGTAAGAATTGAATTTAAAGTCAAGACTATTTGTTAAATTGAAAGAGACTTGTAGCGTCTTATATAAGCGGTCTTATATAATATCCATGCTAATTAAATACCACATAGACCCTTAAGTTAGATGTTTATAATAAGTCAATCCTTTAAGTTTTGTTTGTTACAAAATGATCCTTTAATTTTTTATTTTATTTTTATAAATTGGTCTTTAAGTGATAAAATATTAACACTCTAACCATTTTTTAGCCAACTTTGTTAAAAGATGTTTATGGACCATTTAACACTGAGGTGGTAGGTTCAAAAATGGCTATAACATCAAACAAGATTACTTATTCATATTTTCTTCATCTTGTTTTTGAAGATAACATGTTAACATTAAACGTCCGAATAAACATTTTTTATCCGAGCTTGATGAAAGAATGATAAGGTGCAGATATTTTCTAATTTAAAGGATTAATAATATTAAAGGAATGCAAATGATAATTGATCTAATATCCATACATACAGAGAGAGGATAACACATTAACACATGGATGGATGTATAAAATACTTGAACATATTATTTAGTGGATGTATAAAGCAGCTCAAATTAATTGATGTCCATTTCCAATAGTATTCCTATCATTAAATAATTCAGTGAGAAGAGTTCGGTTAGAATTTTATTCTCTGTTCACATAATACAGACAGTTGGTTGAAAGTA
>Ga0315914_1003822_pt1 | contig 22708 bp, 20 predicted proteins | sample MpolenodulesMG_FD_203920 | JGI IMG/M metagenome (GOLD analysis project Ga0315914, IMG submission 203920) | Medicago polymorpha root nodule microbial communities from Los Angeles, California, United States - elongated nodules | ecosystem: Host-associated > Plants > Roots > Nodule | place: USA...
AACGATATCATTTGGACACGAATGATATTGTCGAGTGATTGTGATAATATCGTTTAAAAAGTTAGAATCCGTTATTTGATCAAGATGGTGCAGTTGTTACGCTTTGTTGAGTGTCTCTGACCCCAAGCAAAATAGCCCTATATCTACTCGTTTTACTTTTATGTTGAATAGTTAAAATAGTTTTACACAAACAAACTTTTATACCCAAACACTTAAAATGATAAATGACATTAAAATGCTTAAGATATACGCAACTCCCTGCGGAAACGATCCTATATTATACTCACGTGTAAATAGTTTTATGACATGTAACAATCTTACAACCATGGTAATTACACAGACAAATTAAGCAATTGAACTCAAGTGGTGAACGAGTTTCACCAAAAACCGAATCGCCCGGGAGAACCCGAGTTTAATATTTGGATGAAATGATTCTTGACTGAACTCTGGATTACCAGGACTCATTCCGTTAAAAACCGGAAGTTTAACACACACACACGCAAAAAAAATACACATGCACCAAGGGTATGGGACAACTCAAACAAAAAAAATGAAATGATTCTTGGTCGGATTCCAAATTGTGAAGACGCATATCCTTAAAAACCGAAAGGTTAACACAAAAATAATACACATGCACCAAAGGTATGGGACAACCCAAACAAAAAAAATCTGATTATGGTCACGAGCTACAACCCCACAACTTGTTGTAGTCTCATATAGTTTGTCATTGCACCATTCCCACCCCACTAAGCTTCAAGCGACCACTAGTCATAGGGGTCCAAGAGATGGACAAAGAAGCGTTACTACCAGAAGAGACGGGAAAAAACATACCCTTAATTAATGGATAACGGTTGAAAAATGACAACCCTTTGGTGATTTATCTTCACAATCGAAGATTAAACAATCATAGTAGAATTCTGGAACATCCTATTATTACTAGTCATCCACAAACATGAAAGAGTCGTCACAAAACTAATCGATGGTGAATCATCCTTGTATTGGCATCATGCATCCGGAGGTAATGCTGGTCCAAAAGAGCTCACTCCAAATCTCCATATTAAACAATGTTATACTTTTTTTATTTGTGTTACTTATCAATCTGACACCTTTGGGCATTAAAAAAAGAATGAAATGGATCAAAATATAAGTAAAAATTGAATACACTTATTAAAAAAGATATCCAGACATTCCAACGGTTTAAAATCTATTTGGAAATTTAGGAGGGAAGGTGAGGGAAAAGTTGTGTAAAAAGAATGAGGAAGGGAAATGAAATAAATGATAGTCCGTCCACTTGAATAAAGGAATTTTTTTTTATAATACCAAATCTCGTCGAAATATAGGAATTTAAAAATTGTATTTTTTTTTTTTTTTGAGGAGTTAAATAAATTTCATTCAATTTCTATTGATATCAAAATAAGTATTCCTTTATTATTCTCTACAAAAATATTCTCTCAAATAAGATAAAATATTTATCTCTCTCTTTTCCTCTTCTCCCCTCCCCCAAATTAGTCTCAGGAGGTGCAACCTCAACAGAATGTCTCGGTATGGTCTGAACCCTCTCAAACTGACGAAGAACCCGCTCCGACATATATCTCATTGTGCGGTCTCCGTATCTGAGCCATCCAGTGAAAAGCCTGATCCGGTCAAACGGACGTGCCTGACGGTACTCTCCATATGGGGCCATGACAACGCCACTCAGATCCAGCCTATCCAGTAGGTTTCTGTAGTTGTCTATTGTGCCCAAACCAGACAGTAGTATAAAAAGCATCGTGCGGGGATCCTGCTCCTCCCGATATCCTGCCCAAACATCCTTGCTTCCCATACCTTGGAAGTGTTGATACGCCCAAGCCTGCAACAATGACAACCACATATAAATATACAAACAATAAACACTTACATTTAATAAAACAAAACATGATTTTTAATTTATACCTGCAACAAAGTCAGGTATCCCGACACCTGACCACAATTCCAACGTGCAGCCTTGTTAAGCTCCCTATATAAGTGAGCTAGTGTCGCAGCTTCCCATGAATAATCAGCAACAAGATCAAGGTCTCTAAAGTACTTGGGGTAGACAACATCCACAGCAGTGGCGCTCTTGTCAGTGAAGAGTGTGATCCCCACCAAGTATAGCAAATATATGCGCACAACCTGGTCCCGCAACCTCCGCACCTCTTGAGTCACACCATACTCAGTCTCCAACGCCAACTGCTCCAACATACAGTCCTTGAAAATCCTCCTCAAGTAGCTGAATCGACAATGTGCACCTTTGGTTTGAGTCACCTCAACTACAGCTTCACCCGGATCAGACCCCAACTCCTCCACCATCCACTCCATCGCCTAGTCCCGTGAGATAGTACTATGGGAAAGAAGCATGCCATCAATGGGGAGATGCAGCAAACAGGACACGTCATCAAGTGTTATTGTCATCTCCCCAAACGGAAGGTGGAAACTCGAAGTCTCCTCATGCCACCTCTCCACAAAAGCACATATCAGATCGTGGTCAATCAGGCTGTAACTGGTATCCTGAAGCCAACCAAGACCGGTGCCCTGTATTATGGCTTCCCACCACTGTGCATTCATGATAGGGGTGGTATCGTCATCATGCATCGTCTCTATCTTCTTTCCGTTGTTGATGCATTTTATATTGCCACGCCACTGCAAATAATAAAAAACAATGCCTAAACATCAGTTTACACTCATGGCTTCACAAACAGAGCAGTTCAACAATTTATTAAAGTAACATTAATAAACATCAGTTTCACGAATATAGACATCATTTTCACAAAGATTAACAATATATTAAAGTAAGTTTAAAATTAATAAATACCACGCCATCAGCCGCCTTCCTGGCCACGTGCACATGGTACCTCCACAACAAGCTAGTGTTGTGTGGGCCACCGGGGTAGTCATCAAGTGGTTCAGGGTCCACCACACGCTTCTTCCTCGTCCGCCTTCGCCGCGGCTGCTCGTCTTCCATATCCTCCTCCATTGCCTCAAGCTCCTCCTGAAACTCATCCTCCTCCATTTGTTGCTGATGCACGTCCATATCCTCATACTCTTGCTCATGCTCTGGTTCGGGCTGAGGCTCGACATTAGCACGGCATCCTCTGCCACCCCGACGCCTCAGAGCAACAACACCTTCCTCCTCCATCTGTTGGGTACGCTCCCTCCTACGGGAAGCATGCCCTGCCTCCCTTACGCACCGAGTAGAGGACGAAGTTTCTGTAACATGCATATTAGGGTAATCAAACATCACAATCAAACAGCACAAAACAGAATCATAAAAACATTATGGGTGTTTCCGGATTTCAATTCCCGGACTGCAACAATCTAGTCCGGAAAATGAAATCCGGATTGCTCCAGACCAGAATTCAAAAAAAAAATCGGACAAATTAATCATGCATGTGTACAGAAATCGAACTAACCTTCTGTGATGTTTGACAAGGGTTGAAATGCGGTGCTTTTGAGCAACAAAACTCCAAATTTGAACAAAATTTGTGGTGTTCGAAATTTGGGATAATGTAGAGAGAGAGAGAGAGAGAGAGAGAGAGTGGTGAAAGTGAATGTATAAAACTGTAAAAATGGGGGGTGAAGTTCCTTTTATACTTCACAATTGTCCGGATTGTATAATCCGGAAAGCATATAGGTTTTCCGGATTATAATCTAAAGAACATGTTGGTAATTTGCATAGGGCGCGCAGAAGGCCATAGAGTGAGAAAAGTAAATCTCTTAATATTATAGGAATCGGATTCCCTGTTGTTACAGCAGGGTGCTGTAACTGATCCAGGCCAATCAATTTTAAATTGATGGCTGAGATTATTTTACTGTGTAAAACTGTGATTAAATCTGGACCGACGGATCTCATATCTACGGTTGAGATGTGCTACAGCGTGCAACTGCGTGTAACATTTAAAGCAGCAAATCCTAATCCAATATTATACAAGAAAATTTATACTATTGCAAATGTCATGTTAACCGATGTTTTATGGATACTAATTAAGCAATTAAGAATAGAAAGAAAGAAAAAAGACAAATTTGATATCGAAAATAACAAATTGATATTATTTCTTTTTTATACTTTTTTATTTTATCCATAGAGTCGCATTAAATACCCTATAACAGGACAGCCTTACAATAGTTCGCATATTGTGGTACATTTAGAATAAGACAACCAAAAAAGTCCTTATTTGACAAATGACAGGCCAAAATTAAATGAGTATCAAAATATGTCATTAGATTGAAATTAAAATAGACAATTTAAAAAAAATGAGAGATAATTCATTGGGAAACATGTATGATATCCCAACAAAACAAAATAAGTTGTGTTCATTGTCGAAGAATCTTTTTATGCGCCAAACCTCGATACTTGTTTTTCGGCCTTGTTTTGTGAAATATTGTGATCGTTCATTATTCAGAAGCATCGTCATATTATTGCCTCATTCTCCTCCAACTGCAGTATTCAAATTCAAATTTAACAAATTGTTGTTATGAAATGATTTAGCATCATGACTAAGAGCACAATGACACTCGTTTTTTGGTACTTAAATGAAACTCGAGTGTACACATCACTTATATACAATTTTTTTGAGTTTTGCTAGTTAAGGAAGTCAAAAGTAGCATGTTTGCATTGGTTTCAACAATATTTTGACTTTTAAAAAGTTTAATTTATCACTTTTCACGATTTTTCAATATTATATTTCTATTTTTATCCCCTTATCCAATCCCCAAGAGCAATGGTTAACATTCTCCAAAAAATTTTAATAGTAATACTTAATAAGCATTCAATCCCTTCAACCTAACATCTCACACAAAATTCTTAAATGGGACCCACTAATCAACTATCAATAACTTTCAATCATTACATTTCAATTTTTTAATATTAAAAAGTGTGGGTCCCACTTAAGATTGAAGGTTTTAAGTGAGACTCTGGATCTTATAAGACTTCATAAAAATTTCTCCCCAATAGAAGTATTTAATACGTACCAGGTCTTGAATTGAAGATCCTTCCCATTGGTAATGGTCTAATATCTAATCAGATAGTATTCACCCCATTAATTTGGAATGGAAAATATTTTTGTAACCAATCTAGTACATTCAAAGTGGAATGTTGGAAATATATCTTGGGGTTTCTTTAAATTTAACGTTTGTATGGATTAGTCATTTTAGTTTTTTTAGTTCTAAATTGGTTATTTTCCGACTTTGTTAAAAAAAATGCTTATATGACCATTTAGCATTGAGATGAAAGGTCCAAAAAGGTATTTATAACATCAAACATGACTACATAACTTACATATATTTTCATATTATAGTTTTTCAATTCAATCTTAATTTTACAAATAAATATTTCTTCAACAACATTATAAATCAATTAATTGATCAAATTTGTTTCAGATTAGAATTGAATAATGCATCTGTGAACCTAATTTGGATCTAACAACTTAGCAATAAGCGTCTACATAAGCAATTTTTGACTATTAGATTTTGGTGAAATGTAAAGTATAGTTGAATTTAGGGACTCATCAAGATCAAAGCACATATTAAGGTTCAATAAACGTTTATAAAGATACTTACGGTCACCCACTAAATAGGTTCCTACAACAACAGGAGGTGAACCACGACATTGCAGGAGAGACAACTCCTTATCAACTTTCACTATCGGATTATCTTATTTAAATTTTATTTTACATGGGAAAAGTTGAATAGCAACACAATAAAATATGATTGAGTTATGTACATTTTAAATTAAAACTCATTCTTATCCAACTTCTTGTAATTTTCTTTATAAATCCAAAGTTCATCTAAAATCAAGTTATGATTTATGGAGGTTTTGCATAACATGAAATTGAAGCAAAGGTAGTTAACTCAAATTATGGCTTGAACTGTCAATGTCATTTTGTCAGGTAAAGATATCTAGGAGATTTCCCACTGCAATAGAAAGCATTTCACAATGTATATTGAAACTTCAGGCATTTTTTAGATAACACAACTCAAGTTCTTAATTAACGGCAAGATGAAATGCGACATTGTGGACTAAGCATTATACAATATATATAAGTTTTGGTAAAAAAAAAATATTATACAAGATAATTGTGTCACTATTCTAATTAAGGGCTATTTTTTAGTTTACCACAATCAAAATTAGATTTCTTCAATAACTGACTAGCTAAGTATGTAGCCAAAATTTTATCCCTGAAGAAGTTAACCAATTTTGAACCACTTTCCTGAATAGAACCCACAAAATAATTTGTAATAATGAGATCAATGCATCTCCATCTTCTCTCCTTTGCATATTTCTTGAAACCTTCCTCAATCCTTTTGTATTCTTCTTCTTCTTCCTCCTTTGGTTTCTTCAAAAAGGCCTCAGCTAAACATCTTGCTAAAACCACCCCATCTTCTAATGCACAACACCCTCCTTGGCCAAGATCAGGTGTCATAGGGTGTAAAGCATCTCCAGCAACACAAACATTGCCTTTACTAATATTTCCCATCATAAGCTCCCAAGGATGTCTATGTCTCAATCGAGCTGATTGAAATGCATCTAATTCAGTGTTTTCTATGAAATGTTTAACATCACTTGGCATCTTCTCTAACTTGTTTAACACATATTGTTTTAGTTTAGCAGGGTCTTGTGCTAGCTCTTTATCTGTAAGACATGTGAAGTGCACAATTATTTCATTTCCTAGACTAATAATCGGATTGAATTGGCCAGCTCACTAGTTGATTTAATCCCGATAGTTTGGTTGAAACCACTCAAAAAAAATTACTTTTAACTTTATTAATACTTTTTTATTTTTTATTCGCCGTTTGAACAAATTGAACCATGATTAGGTGGTCTTAATGTCGTTCTCTATTTGATTTTTAAAACATTTGTTGAAACGAACTATTTAATTTGTATATGCAAAAGAAAGGGTATTATTCACCTTGGTTAATAGGAGTCCATGTGAAAAACCAATAAACACCTTTGTCATCACATGGGATAGCCCCAGCTCTAAAACCTTTGCCAAAGTACTGCATGAACAATGGTTCAAGCTTGTGAGTGGTCTTCAACTCTGCATAACCTCTCGTTGCATATCTCCCTGTGTTAGAGGCCTCTTTGAAGCCTAACCACTTTGCCACCACAGAGTTTACTCCGTCACACCCAATCAATACCTTTTCCGCAAATTGCAAACAATAATGATTTTAGACTAATTACTTGAACTCTCAATGGAAGTTGTTCTCTAATTACCTTGGTTTTGATGGTTGTTCCATCAGCAAGATGTAGTATTTTTGAGAAGCCAGATTCCTGAATAGCAACAACCTTTGACATGTACCTAATGGTTCCACTAGGAAGCTCATTGGCAAGTGCTTCCAACAATAAATTTCTTCCAACACAACGAACTTCACGGGATCCACTATAGCATAAAAACATACATCATGGTAAGAACTTCATATCAAATTTCAGATTAAGTATTTAGAAAAATTGTAACACTTCTAGAATTGTAGTAGAAATTTATAAAAGTCTTGGATGAATGTTAAGACTATATAATATAATATGTTCATTGCACTTACTACTTTCCTTTCTTGTCCATGAAAGACGTAGTTGATGTTTGTTGCCCCATAACCAAAGAAGTAGTCACATTCCTGCACTCCAATTCAAGTTCTTTTGTTTCAGCCTCTCTTGGCAAGGTCAACCCGCTAATTAATACTACTATAAACGGACAATGATATTTGAAGAAGTCTAACTTCTTAAACGGACTTATACATAACCAAAATGTCTATTCATTGAAGAAATATTTTAAAATATACATCCACATGCACAAGAAACAAATTTAGTATATTGTCTAATTTTCTTTAATACGTTTCAAATCAAATTATTAAATTGTACTTTGTACTTATCAAATTGTTTCGAGGACTGTTGAGGTCTAGCACAATAGTTGATGTCTAATTTGTGTGAGATTGATTCCTATGTATAAAAAATTGTAATAAAGGGGATGTTTTATCAAAAAATGAACTGGTATGCACTTTTAATCTCCAATTTTCGTAGATTCATGATTTTGGTCCTCTATTTATAAATAAAAAATAATAATACAGTTCTCAATTGTTAAAATTTTGGAAATTTTCTCCACATCTAAATATTGGACTTGTATTTGCTGATAGATCATGTTAAAGAATGAGGTAAGTTACTAGATGATGTGAAAATGTTCATGAAAGGATATGATGTTAAAATGCATTTTGTTTTTAAAATCTGATTCTTTAGGGTTTAGTTATATTTTATTTTCATTTTTAGAAACTTTAGTAGGGAGGATGTGGTAGTTTGTGTTGTACTTACCCATGAAGTTGTAGATGTTGGTGGCGGAGGATGTCTCCAACACCAACAACATCCAACGCCTTCCAAGCATTTTCCCATACTGTTAAAGCAAATCCACCAATTCTCAAACTATCTGAAGATTCTAATACCAAGCTTTTAATGCCCAATCTACAATCATCAACATTACTATCAATTATATAGATGGAACAATTTCAATTCTACATTCATCTTAGTGAAATTGGACTCGAGTCTCCTAAACAACATCTTAATTCAGATCTTACAAATGAAAAAAAAATTGTGATTGAGACTGAAAATTAATCATTGATAAAAATGATCATAAATAATTTGCACCAATAATAGAGTAATATCTTCTAAGTCCATGAATTTCGTGTTTACAATGATTGGTTTTGTCATTCAAAAAAACTTAACGACGTAATTTGTTATCCGCTTACCTAGTTACCTTCCATTCATGTGTTATTTTCATGTATATAAATATAAATTATAAATGGACTCTTACCTTTATAATAAAAAAAAATGGATAATCTTTTGTGGACACCTCATATATGGGGAGACCTAAAAATAAATATTATTTAAAATTGTTTATCCAAAATTTTAAAATTTATGTATAAATTATTATGATACTAATGGTGGTAGGAGGCGGCCAACCATCATCGATTTCACTAGAGGCCAGTCTTGGGCCATGGGAGCTCCGCCTTCAACTGACCACCATAAACCATCATCAATGGTGAAATGTCGAATAAGTGTTTGGGTGTAGACATATCATTACACTGATAAAAGAAAATAAAAAAATAAAAAGATGATCACTATACAGATATAGAGAGAAAGAGTACCTGTGAAGTCCTAAGGATGTTGTGAGGCCAGCAATTCCAGCTCCTACAATCACAATATCTTTTTCAATAACAGTTTCCATTACTAAGTATATAGCTCACTATCCTTTTAAGTTTTTATTAGAATAGAAATATATAGAATGGACAGAAGCTTGCTATATAGGTAAGGATGATGGTTCAAAGAAGAGCACCGCAAGAAGTTTATTTATATATAATTGGACGAAGGTGATATCATAGTGCCAACAATAATTTCATTTCATGACGACATGACATAGTTATTTTCCTAAATAAATATTATTTTAACAACTTTTTGATTGGTAAAAAAACTTTTTAACAACTTTTAGTTTGTCCAATACTGTAAATGCATATATAATTTTGATTTTCTTTTAAACAAAATTTGTTTAACATTTGAATTATTTTAAAATTAGTTACATAAAAACATGACATGGTATAAAATGATTGGATGAAAGCACATACACAATCAAACTTTACTTTGTCTACCTTTGATTTTTTTAATTATTTAAAATTAAGTCTTATTTTTTAATCAAAGTTGGTATTCATGGATAAAGACAATTGACTTTTTAGTAATTTGCTTCCTATGTTCTTTTTTAATTGTCAAATTTGAAGAAATTTGTTATTCATATTTAACTACCTTTTTAAAGTTGGTATTAATTTTTTATTCAACTTTGTTTACAAACGACACATAAAAAAAAATTGAGGGAACAATTATCATAATTCATTCATCATGATTTATTTATTTTTTTACAAGATCATTCATTAATTATGATAGGAGTTTGGACCTTGACTACAACAACCTTTGCTCATCATCATCAAATAATAGTGAAGAAAGAAAACTATTGGCATCAAAAGCATAACTTACAACTCAAATTCATTAACATGGAAAAAAGAAAAGCGACATTGTGTAAGTGTGTCACTAATTAAGGGCTAATTGAGTTTACCACAATCAAAACCAGACTTCTTGAATAACTGACCAGCTAGTAATGGAACCAAAATTTTGTCCCTAAAAAATGTAACCAGTTTTGAATCAGCCTGCTGAATAACACCTGCAATATAAGCTGTAGTAATAAGATCAATGCATCTCCATCTTCTTTCATTTGCATATTTCTTCAACCCTTCTTCAATTCTTTTGTAATTCTCCTCCTCCTCTTCTTCCTTTGGTTTTTTGGACAAGGCCTCAGCTAGACACCTTGCTAAAACCACCCCATCCTCTAAAGCACAACACCCCCCTTGACCAAGATCAGGTGTCATGGGGTGTAAAGCATCACCAGCAACACAAACATTTCCTTTGCTTATATTTCCCATTATAAGCTCCCAAGGATGTCTATATCTCAATGGAGCTGAATGGAAAGCATCTATCTCTGTTTTTTCTATGATAAATCTAACATCACTTGGCATCTTCTCTAACTTGTTTAACACGTATTGCTTCAGTTTAGCAGGGTTCTCCATTAGCTCCTTATCTGCAACATAAGTCAAGTTGATGCATTAACATGACAATGGTCAAAACACTTTTGAATGTTTGATTTTCAAACATTAAAATTTTTGTTCTCAAAGAAACTTCTTAAAATTTGATTATGCCCAACTCAAATCTTTAAAATTGACTTGTAAGGTAAGATATGTCTCTCACTTCTTTCTTAACAATTTTTAGGCTATATCCCATCTAATTTTAGACTCTGAACACACTTCCTTACATTTAGATTGTGAATCGCGTTGTTCAATGCCATGTGGTTCAACAGGTCTTGGATGTGCTCTGATGCTATATTCGGATTGAGATTTGGCCTAACTCAACCTTATAAAATCGACTTATAAAGTAAGGAATATCTCTAAAAAAAAGGTAAGAAATGTCTCCCACCTATAAATACTTTTTATGACCATATCTTGTTCAATTTGGGGACTCTTAACAAAACTCTTCATACAAGCAACAATTAAGACCAATCTGAATCGAAACAATGAGTCCACTTTCAGCATGCTTAAAAAAAGGGAATTCACCTTGGGTGGTAGGAGTCCAAGTGAAAAACCAGTAAACACCTTTTTCATGACAAGGAACAACTCCAGCTCTAAAACCTTTGCCATAGAACTGCATAAGCATAGGCTCAAAACTGTGATTGTTTTCCAACTCTGCAAAACCCCTAATTCCATATCTACCTGTATAAGTGGCCTCCTTGAAGCCTAACCACTTTGCAACCACAGAGTTGATTCCATCACATCCTATCAATACCTTTTAAATTACAAATTACATTCATGTATCGGTTAAAGCAAACAAGGTCGAATTCGTAATACTTTTTTCTTCTTATAATGCATGAACAAAAAAAAAATTATTTGATAGTCATAATGTCATGTCACACATATTGTTTACCTTGGTTTTGATGGTTGTTCCATCGACAAGATGTAGTATTTTAAAGAATCCAGATTCCTCTATAGCAACAACTTTTGACATGTACCTAATGGTGCCATTTGGAAGTTCATTGGCAAGGGCTTCCAACAATAACTTCCTTCTAACACTTCGTAGTTCACTACATAAATCGCAAAACACACTCATCATGACAAGAATTTCACATCACATTTAAGAAGCCTGTCCTCTATATATTGATATTGAGTAGCAAAAATTGAATAAAACATGCCGGTTATTTTTAAACTCAATTGAAACATTATAGATACAATAAATAATACAATTTTGTACTTACAGCTTTCCTTTGTCCCTGAAAGACATAGTTGCTAATTGCTGTCCTGTGATCAAAGAAGTAGTCACATTCCTGCACCCAATTCAAGTACTTCAGTTTCATGTTCAAACCAACATTTTCTTCAAAGTGCTTTCACTCTTTTCATGTTATGTTCAGTTTTTTTTTTTTTGAGATATTTAAGGATCGTTGATTTACTTTTTTATAATATCAAAAACACTAAGTTGGTAATATGCAAAATACCCATAAAGATGTATATGTTTGTGGCGGAGGATATCTCCAACACCAACAGCATCTAAGGCTTTCCAAGCATTTTCCCATATTCCTAAAGCAAATCCAGTTACTCTCAATGTGTCTGAAGATTCCAATACCAAACTTCTTACACCTAACCTGCCATCGATAATAAGGAATATGTATGCATACATACATCTCTATAAGAAATAAACACTAGCTTAAATATCATCACACTAAAATACTCATATAGAATTGAAAAGGTAGATGGTACCTGTGAAGTCCTAAGGCAGTAGTAAGGCCAGCAATTCCAGCTGCCACAATCACAACATCTTCTTCAACTATTTTTGTTGTTTCCATTACAAACAAATTAAAATATATGATATGAGAGTAACCTTGATGTGTTGTATTGTATGCAGTGGAAATTAGTCAACCCTTCTACCTACTATATGTCTTTTTTTTTTAGTCATATCTATTCCCTCCGTATATATTTTTATTATATGATGAATTAATTAATATCAAATATTAAAGCTTTTAAGGAGTGCTACTGCTACTGCTACGTATCCAGAAGAAGATATATTTAGTAGCAGTACTAGTTGACAAAGATCGTGACCCAAGTGCTTACGATAAGCGCCATACCGTACGTATTTTCTCGTAAAATAAGTTTATGTACCATCCTATTCTTAAAGAAATAGTAGAATAAAAGCATATGAAGCTTTCGTAATTGTGACGCCCATGATAGAATAGAATATTTAATCATCCATGAAACCGACATAGTTTATTTATTCACATTTTGAGAGGGCCTGACAATTTAACTATCTTAATAATAATAATGCTCGATAATCCAGGTGAAGAAAAGCATCATATATGGGTTGAAGTTATGGACAAAATCTGAACATCCAAAGGTTAGGCCTGAGGAGACAACCACGGAGGTTACTAACATATTTAATGTGAGGATAATAAGAGTATCAGATTTATTTATTTGATGTCGTTAAGTCTGATCTAGAGATTAAATTGACATCACACGTATACGTTAATACTTGAGATAATCTCACTCTATTGTGGTTAAGATTTGTACGGACCAATTACGATCCATAAAAAATTCAGTGTAATTGTTATCAGAGGATGAAGTACATTACTGTTACTAGAATTCACAAAACCTCTGTATCGAAGAAAAAAAATCACAACCTGTACCAATATCACTGCAAGCTACAACGGTAACACTAATAAGATGCTTGAATAAAACCAATATCCCCCCAAAACAGGTGAAGTAGAGCAACTGCAGGCTCCTAAAGGCAGCACCTTTTAACTTCTTATAAGTCATAAGACAAATCAAAGTTCCATGTGGGTGAGGTGTATATAACATAACTTCGTTAAAAATCTTTCTCAAATACTTCTGAGAATGCCAATTTCTGCTACAAGATTCCCCATCATTCCACTACTTGATAATGGACCCCCAAGAACTCATTTACTGTCTGGGAATCGATCCTCATATGACTGGGGCACCTGTCATCATATACAGGATTTATTAAACTTCTGGTTAGGGAAAAACGTAAAATATCCAGAAAATTAAACAACGGAAAATAACGCCGATCAAATGTGTACCATAAAGCTTGCAGTGATCATTTTCCCTGCAAACCATCTTCCATGTAAGCAACGCTGTGCACTTATTGCAGATTGGGTATTTTCAAATCTTAAGTAGACAAATCCGGCACTCCTCCTGCTCACAGAAACAATAATTCAATGAAAATGTCATGATTTTGCAGTCTCATAGGAACACAAGAATTACTGATTGACTCACTTATCAACATATATATGTTTTAAGTTCCCAAACTTAGAGCATTCTGCTTCAACATCTTCTTTAACATCCAAATCAAAGTCTGGTTCCTTCTGCATCACACAATGCCAATAATATCATTAGACATAACAAAAGTATGGGGAAAACTTTCCAAGTATAGGAGAGCAATTTAGCCACCTCATTTTCCGGATCAAACATATTCTTTAACAATAAGCATTCACTTGGAGTGCCGATTGTATCAATAGTAGGACTTGTCAGCATTGGAATTTGGAGACCTCCACATGGCATTCCAACTCCTGGGGCGGGAATAAGAGCAACTGCTGGTATGTTTCCCATTGCTTGCAGATTAAGGCCTGTATTGTTGACAACAGAATTTCCCAGCAAACCAACCATACTGCAAAAAATGTCACAGAAGGTAAGATTATACATTGATCTCAAAATATGAAAACCAAAATGGCAGGGGGAAAACCTTGATGCAATGCCACTGCGATCCAACTTCTGCATGAGTAATGCTCGGGAAGAGGCATTCAAGGACTGAAAATTTAAGAAAGGTCAGCAACAACATAGGTTTGTATGAAAAAATAATTCAAACTAATTTATGAAAAGGGCAACTTGGTGCTATGAAGCATTCACCATCACAGGGTTCAAGAGTTGGATCCATTTTTTAAATATAAATTACATAGAAATATAGTTGAATATAAATTTAACTAACTTCAATTCAAGTTAATTTATATTTGAAAAAACATAACCAAAAAATGTACCAATTTTCAAACAGAGACAAGCATACAGGTGCAGCTAACAAAACGAAATGCTCACTGATTTGTCGGATATCAAGATCATTGAAATTTGTTACTTGTTGAAAGAGAAGGCGGAGAGACTTCTTATATGTGTATATTTAATAAGCCTATGCTTCATTAGTTCATTTCAAGCCAAGCATGATACCAATATAAACAAGAAGTACCCAAATTGAAAACCATGTAAAGACTAACAGCAACAAAGTAAGCAACCAGGGCAACTAATGGTATACCTTGGACAGTTGAGTTTTATTACTGAAAATTACCAAGTATGTTTGGAACAGCAGTGGGATGAAGCTAAACTCACATTTTTTTAAAGCTACAATTCTTAGCTTGTTGTTTTCACAGAAAATGGGACATAAGACGTGCCGTGCGGCGAAAAGAATTGAAACCAAACACATGCTAAGATTAAAAAAAATATGCCGATACAGAAATAAAGAATTACTATAGAGAACTTAATCAGCCATTTTTCTGAAACATGTAAAGTATTTACCGAGCATTAATTTTCTAGATTATATATCATCATACAAACTAGTAATATTCCTTAGACGTCAGACTCTTATAAATTAATGAAATCATCATCATCTTCGAGAGAAACAACTAAATATGGAAATAAGGTGAGACAACACTGATTAATTGCTAATATATAACAAACAAGAGCCTAAACTACTCCAATAAAAATAGAGTAACCAGGTTTACTCACATATACAACAAAATGTGAATGTTTTGTTACCAAATGTGGCTGTTACAATGCATTAGCGGAGCTCAGTGTACAATTTCTAATAGAAAGGATATGTGTGTGATTTTATAAAAAATTAAGAGGTCTAAAACAATTTTTCTGAGGAACATATTACTTACCAATCCACCACCTTCAACATCATCAATATCACCAGTATTTCCGCCGAATTCTTGCATTCCAGATTGATCAGTAACAGCTGATACCTAAGGAGAAAAATAGGCAACAGGTAATCCAATTTAGATCCTCTAGTCTGCGTAACAAACGTCAGCAGAATATCCACTTCCTGAGAACAAGTTCAAGCCAAAATCAAAAGCACGTATAGATATATAACCCTTAATATCATCATAGTATTCTAACAGTTTCTGAAAATCTATATTGTTATTTGTTAGCAGGGCCTCAATTAAATTTCTGCATCTCATTAGAAGCAAGGATTGGGGTTGTGGAGAATCAGAAGTTGACGAATCATGCTGAAAACTTTAGAAGGGTAATAACCAAACCACCAATACACATGTTACAGATAAGCGAGAAATGAAAACTTAGTCTGTAGAGGTTAGAAAGGGAAGAACAGGCCTCTCAAATAGATGTGAATGGAAAAGGAGACATAGTCCGGTCCTCTCAAATACTTGTGTTATCTGTTTTCTTAATTTTTCCAGTTTCAAAAAAGTTCAGCACACTGCCTTCTGTTATTGTGATAGACCCATTATTACACAATTTTATCATAGAACGAATATGAAATAAGCACAGAGATAGTGCTGGTGTAACGCAACACGAGGAGAACACTGCACCAGGAAAAGTGGGCTAACAAGTCCGTGTGAGGAGGAGGACAGGCATAGGAATGGGAGTGAGAGAATGTTTAGGGAGGGGGTAACAGAAAGGAGAGGTAGCAATTGGAGAGTGTAGAGAGAGAAATGGAATCATTTCCATATAATGGGGAGGTGGGGGTTGGTTGGGTGGAATGAGAGAATTTTCCGAGTGTAGGCTGGGGAGAGAAGTCAGTCGTACTTTCAAGGGTTAAATATGTTTTTGGTCCCTATAAAATTTTCAGATTTCAAGTTTTAGTCCCTATAAACTTTTTTATCAATTTTTTCGGTCCCTCAGAAAATTTCATCACAACTTTTGGTCCTTGCATTTAAGTAAAATTAGTGTATCCTTCAAAATTTTGTATTACTTTTTTATGTTCATGTTTAGTACATTATAGAAACCTCTCTTGCAAAAGTTTGATTTTTTTTAACAAGTGATGAATTAGATATGAATTTTAAAGTTTTTTGCGCTTAAAAAATCATATTTAATTCATATGTTGCTAAAAAATTCAAATTTTTTGTAGAAGAGATTGTTATAAAATTATAAACATCTCTATAAAAATTCATTCAAAAATGCGAAGTATACACATGATGTGGTTTAAAAACAGGGACCATAAGTTGTGGTAGAAAATATTTGAGAGACCAAAAATGTGAAGCATACACATGATTCTAGTATATGAAAGATCCTAGAATTTCATCAAGAATCCTGATGATAGAGTCAATCCAGCAACATTACAGTGATAATTAGACTGTGTAACTAGTTCACTATACACAATCTATAATCTAGTTAGATATACCACAAAATCAAGATACAAATTAACTGGCCATGAGCTGTTTGTTCACTCTCACATTAAAGTAATTAACATTCTATAAATTTTATTTAATATGAACTTACATTTAGCAAATTAAGAGCCTGATATTAGTAAAAGAAGGCCAACTAAACTCAAATCTATAAGCAAATCAACAGTACCTTGATTGTCCTCCCACCAATCTCCAACTGGCTATTCAAGCTCTGAGCATTTTTTGCATCTTCAAGGCGGGCAAACTACAGTAAGCAAATGATACAATTAACTTTGCACGGCCCGAAACAAATGCAATGACCATATCATACATAGACCAATATATTATTAGATTAGAATCATAACCAAGTAGCAGCTGCAACTCTATTCATGAGTAGATAATTACAAGCAGTGTGAGATATTTGAGCTAAATTCGTTACATGCTTAATAAAGCTCATTTGTTCAGCCAAAAATCAAGTTCAAACTTCAAGTTAGACTTAACTTTTTATTGATCCAAGCTAAACTTTTGTACGCGTGATGTTCATAGCTCTCAAATATGGTGTGTGTGAACATTAGAAATTGTGATGTTGTTTATTACATATACCATGAGAATTGTATACCATTTATCTAAATCCAATTTTCAAGACTTGCTTCAAAAGATGAACCATCGACTTTCTTAAGAGAAAAATCATAACATCTCCATCATCAAAGATTTTATTTTCAAGCTTTACGTAATTTTATGTACTTCATTCACGATAGAATATTATGGCGTCATTAACACCCCAATACTCAGTTGGGTCCAAATTGAAGTTCTCCCTCAGTTTAATTCATTGAAAGCAGCTTCCACAAAAGATATTGACAACTAATCAATATAAGGATATTATAAAAAATAAAAATTGATACAAATAATTTGGTCAAATAGGTAACTATAAGATTCACCTGCACAAAGCCAAAACCTTTGCAATGCCCAATGTCATCAAGAGGCATCTGGACTAGCTCAACTTGACCAAATGCTTCAAACACCTAAACAAGCAAACATGAAAAAAAGAGTAAAGCAACTAATTAGAAGCAAAGATGGATATGAAAAAGTACCGTCATTCCAGACTTTCAAATAATTAAAAGAAGCATAAAAGCACTCAGTCCAGAACCTATCTCATTCTACTCTCCACAATGCATCATATCCATAAGGATCAATTTCCGTCTACCAGCTCTAGAGAATCAATCATAAAATGCACCAGCAAATTATCCAAGGACAAAACAAACAAGATGTGCTTACCCTACGAAGATCAGCTTCAGTAATACTGGAATGCAGATTACCAACATAGAGCCTTCTAGCACCCCCAGAATAAGGGCCTAAATTTCCAGAAGGCCCATTAGCAACAGATGCTGTAGACTGAACCAGATTCTTTTCTGCTTCTGATGGCTTCACCATCACTGGTTGACCAAGAAGAGGTTGACCTGAAAGGGCTATTGCCATGGGGACAGACATGACATTGTAAAACTCAATATACCTGAAAATGTGAAGGCAGAAAATAAAGTACAAATATAAGGACCTTTCATTAATTTATTAAATAGAATAACAATTCATAAATGACGTTGTGATGTCAATTTGATGGTTCAAAATGAGACTTTGAAGTAAATAGAATTAATAGGCACTGGCGCATATGTTAATTGTACTCAAGAATAAAATGGAACTAAAATGACTCGGTAGTGCTAATGGACCTAAAATGATGATTCAATAAAAAAATGCAACAACAAAAACGTTATAAAACCGCTTTTCTATTAGTGAGAAACACAATTGAATTTGTAATTCTAGGATCTCCGTTCCTAATATTATTATATTTCTTCATTTATGACAACAAAATCATATGAATGAAATCAACAGCATTATAAAAAGAATTGTGTTTAATTCCTTAAAAGGATTAAAGAATTAAATTTAATTAAGGAAAAAACCGAGGTGCATTTCCTTACGTGTTTTTCTTATGGTTCTTAAACTACCTGCAATTTTCTTAAATCCATAAATTTCTCAAAGATTGTTATAACCACGAAAAGAGTATTTTCAGTTAAGAACCATATGAAAAGCGCATAAGGAAATGCATCCAAGTTTTCTCCTTTCATTAAATACTCAATTTTATATCATATTATTAAAATATAAAAACAAATTAAAATGATAAAGGAAAAAAATTCAATAGAGTAGAAGAGAAAACTAAATCCCCACGTATTCAACAAAACATAAAGTAAATCATTACTTTGGTGAAAAAAATATAAAATTACATTACTGTACGTAGAAAACTTTGGTGAACAAAATATTCCGACAAAAGCTACATTGACTTGAATGAACTAACAATTTTTAGAATACCGGAAAATTAGAAATTCTACATATTTGGATCAGGGGCTAATATGACGCAGCAAATCTCCATGGCATTGTGCTAGATTTGATGTTATGAAATTAGAAAGAGAAACGCAAAGATTACTAATTAATAATTAACGTATTAAAATGGATTAGAATAGATATTTGTTCCTGGTAAGTCATATCCAATTGAAAGATTACATAATCCGAAAATATTTTAAGAATTAGATATCGAATCTTGTTATCTGATGCTTACCCAACACCTTTAGAACGTCTTGAATTGCGGTCCATAATCAAGCGAACATCTCGCACCTGGAAATAAATCAGTAATAGACCAGAAGGTTAAAGTTAAAGAACAAATGGCTTATTGAATGACAAAAAAGGGTGCAACAGTAAAAAACTCGTTAGTAGAGATATTATGATAACTCTAATATTTTACTTGCTATTGAAGTTTTCCAAACATGAGGCACCAGGGGATTGACTGGTGTGTAAAACTCTTTTTTTTGGTGGTGTCCGAGGTTTGAACCCCGGACCTTGCATATATTATGCATTGTCCTTACCAACTGAGCTAAGCTCACGGGGACAAGTGTGTAAAACTCTTTACACTAATGAATTAAAACTAAATTGTGAGTTATTGACGAGAATAGATTTTCTTCCAATGTTTCACCAGATAAATTGCAAAAATGCATTTCATGCCTTTCAAACCATATATTTCAAAGGTCAAAGGGACACGGATCATTTTCGGCTAATAACATACAACTTCCTTCTCATTTATTATACTCGAAGATCAATGCCAACTACAGTAACAGAAGAATTCAATTTTGATGTTGGCAAAGAAAGTAAATGGAAATATGGGAGACTATGACCTTGCCAGCCCTTGAGAAGAACTCGTAAACGTCTCTATCATCCGCTTTAAGAGAAATCTGTGAAAACGCTTTCAAGATTAGATCTGGCAGTAAATGTATGAATAAAACATATCATGTTATTACATTCCAGATGTACTGAAAATACCTGATAAGCAAACACAGTTCTTTGATCTCTTTCAGGATCAATCTCAGGTTCTGCTGCTTCTTCCTTTTTCTCTTTATGCCGTCTGCAAGATACAAAACACAATTATAGTCCAAGTTGTAGGAATACAAGAAAACCTTGGAGCAGTTTAGGTTTGAAAAAATAATAAAATATTTGTATAACAAATTATTGGATAAATAAACCATAGTTTCCCAACACAAATTTTCAGGTTCCTTAAATTTGCAACATGAGAGCAAATTGTCTTTATATGTATAAAGCCCGATTTCACTTGACAGTGGCCTGCATGGAACTAGGTTAAGTTAACATGAAATCCCGAGGCAACATAGTTTTGAATTGATGTCTTTGTTTCTTGAATTTAAAAGAATCAAACCTGGGAAATGATAATTAAAGGGAGTGTATGTTGTCCAATTGCTATTAACACATGATTTTGTACCTTTTATAAATAAAAACAAAAAAGATGTAAAAGGGCAACCCAGTGCAGTAGAGCTCCCGCATATGCAGGGTCCGGGAAGGGGTCCCTCACCAGCATTTCTGCAACAGAACAAGAATACCTGTTTTCTCTATCTCTATTTACCCTGTCACGACTCATCTCTCTGTCTCTGCTAGAACTACTTTTGCTTCGCTGAGAGGGCTCCTTCTCTCGATTCCTTCTATCTCTTTCAACATCCCGCTCTCCGTCTCTATCCCTCCTATCTCTCTTCCTATGTTCACCTCCATCTCTAGATTTCACATTCTCTAAATAATCATACTCCTCAAATTCCATCATAATTAATTGGATTGGATAATATCTGCAAATTACCAAGAATAATCGTATCAGATTATAACCTAATTTTACTATGTTGTTAGTCGGTTATAATTTTGTAAAATCTTGTATCACTAGACTGTGTGATGCACGGATTTATTAGAGTTTCATGTATAGGTATCAAATTGATTATATTATTAGAAACATTTAATTAAATACAATAGTGTTTTAAAAAACTAAATCGATTCATTAACTAACTATATGATGTATATATTCCATACCAAAAAAATAAAGAATATGAAATCAAACATATATATTCCCTAACTTGAAATGAGACATATATATATATTGCTTATAGAAATGATATAAGTGGCTATCTTAAAATAATGTAGACAATTTGTCAAAATTTAATCATGCATTAAGGTTCACTTATTACCTGTTGATATTCATTTACAAAATGATAATGATAACACCCATATAATCTACATTGGAAGTTATTAACTTTACATTATGTCTCCATTTGTAAAAAAATAAAAATAAAAATAAATAAACTTTACATTAGGTCTCCAAAAAGTCTAATCTATAGCACCAATTTTCTGCAAGAATTGAAAGAATCATGTGTGGGTTGTGCTAATAGAAATTAATAGGTGGTTAGTGGATTTTGGATAATGTGATAGTGAAAAACGAAAAAGGGAATTAATGGTTTGTTAAAAAGGGCATGGGATATTGGATATCAATTAATGGAAACAAAATTAATCAAGAAAATTGCTAGTCTTAGTGGTCAAAATGTTGAGAGGAAGCCATTAGGTCTCATGTTCGAATCCTTGCAAAGGTCTTTTTATAAAGATTCTTTTAGCTAATCAAAAAAGGTGGGATTAGGGTTAATCAAGGCTACTTGGAGACTATCTAACATTTAGATATACTAGACCCTGACCCGTGCGATGCACGGGTTTGTTTCTATTTTCATATATAAGTATCAAATTATATTATTAGTTGTCGACATGTTTAAATGAATTATGTATAACATTTCAATAAAGACTACAATGAGCAAAGTGCACAGAAGCTGGAACTCATTGTATAAAATTTAATCAATGAGCTAATTAAATAGTTCAAAATACACAGACTTTTGGGTTTAGATTGCGAAAAAAGGATTCAAAACCGTTCGGAAAGAAAGGAAAAATAATTAATTTTTTTTTTGAAAAGGAGATTAATATTGGATATCATGTAGTGGAAACCAAATGATATCACAAAAATAGCAATTGGCTTGTCGGTCAAAGTGCTTTCAAATAACCAATATGGTGTGAGTTCAAATCTTTGGAGAGAAATTTTTTCATAAATATTTTTCAAATCCCTTAAAAAAGGCGGGATTAGGGTTAATCAGGATTGTTTAACATTTATATATACTAGACTCTAACCCGTGCGATGCACGATATCACACGAGTTTTGAAGAATATAAATATCATATTGATTATACATTCAATACTATGTTATGAAACGACTGCAAAAAGGATAAAAAAAAATGCAAAAAATACATCAATTTAAGCTATTAACTTTATTTTCTTACCAAATAATATTACCAGTTGTGTTCCTGAATTTCTTCTTTGTTAATAAT
>Ga0315914_1003823_pt1 | contig 22708 bp, 25 predicted proteins | sample MpolenodulesMG_FD_203920 | JGI IMG/M metagenome (GOLD analysis project Ga0315914, IMG submission 203920) | Medicago polymorpha root nodule microbial communities from Los Angeles, California, United States - elongated nodules | ecosystem: Host-associated > Plants > Roots > Nodule | place: USA...
ATAGATGTCAAAGCATGAGGCAAAAATTTCTACCTAGAAAGAGTATAATCTGAACCGATGATCCATGATTCTAAATGCAACAATCAATGACATGATCGAAAATTTACCAAGTGAACCTGAACAACCAACACCCAAAGGAGATCCAAGATCAGTAAACAATTCTACAACCTCCACACAACTCTTGTTTCTTAAAAAACCATCAACCATAGCAGATCAAGTGCACAAATTCCTCACACGCATTTCATCAAACACTTTGTGTGCATTATCCAAACACCCACAAATAGTACAAATTATCACCAACTTCTATATATATCAGAAACATATAACAAATCGGAACAATTATCCCTGAAATTGATGCTTGAGAAAGACAAAATAAGACTTAACTGATCGGAAACTTTTATCAAGTCTAAAATAGGAACAAAAATCAACAATCCAATACATTACCAAATCAAAATTACAACACAAATGATATTAAAAATCAATTCAACTAAAAATCAATTCAGCGAGCGAGAGTAACCTGAATGATGCGACAACGGAGTCGAAGATGGAAATCAGTGAAAACGCAACATCTATAACGGATTCAGTGAACCAGATTGAAGGAATTAACGAGAACAATGAAGGAATCAAATGCATTCCAGCGAACCAGATTGATGAAGGTGATTGAAGGGATCGATTTTGGATTTGTGTGAGTGAAAGGAGAGATCGATGAAGGTGATTGAAGGAATCGATTTGTTTCAGAGATTTTGGGTTTCTGTTTCAGAGAAGAAAGGATCGATGAATGAAATATATTTGATTTTGTTCTTTTTTTTTTAAAAAAAGTGAAATTTAGAAATTATATTTTATTCAAATGGTAATGAATCCTTATATAGAATCACATGTTGCAGTGAAGAATTATCAGAGTTGTAGATGAAAACACATCAATTTCAAAATTAGTTTCAACTTCAACGATAAAAACACATCAATTTTAAAATTAATTTCATATCAACATTCAACTATTTTAAGTATTGACAATCTATAGGAACAAAAATTATCAAATCAATTAAAAAATAGCAAATGCTAAATAAGTTTTTAAATGTGCAACTATCATCAAATCAAAATTAGGAACAAAAATCAATAATGTATATATTTTTATAGCATTTTAACATTTTTTTTAAAAGAATCAAAATATTTTTACATTGAATATGAACAAAAAAAATATTAATTACAATCGACGGTAACAGTTTGACATTTTATTTGGACTTAAATCTAAAATTATAGGGTCCATATTTAATATCTAAAATTAAGTAATTCAAAATTCAATGAGAAAAGGAAAGAAAAGAAAAAATATAAAAGGAAACGCCATATGAAAAATCGCAGTAAAATCCGCAGCAATACCTGCTGAATTTCCTAAGGAAACGTTGAAATAATATTCGTCAATAGTTCTGCAGGAAAATCCTCAGCAAAATAAACTTTACCTGTGGATGTTCCTGCGGCATCTGGATTCGCAGGAAACCTCGTATGACTAACATAACTCGCAGCAAAATCCTCAGGTATTCCTGTGGAATAATTTCCTCATGAAAATCCGCAGGAAAAAATCGAGAGATTCTAGGAGTGGACCCCATACATTAGTGTGAATCAATTCAAGGATTTTCTAAGCACGAGAGGAAGAAGATTTAAAAGGTAAAAGATGCATCTTGCATATTGACAAGCCTTACAAAAGCTAAAATTGTTATTAGGTTATAGTTTCACACTACAACATTACAATACGTTGTCTAGGTTTTCTCAAAAAAAAAAAAAAAAACTTTGTCTAGGAGTTTATTATTATGGTGACCAAGTCTTCTATGCCATCTCTCATTGACATATACATAAGCACACGACTCCCTTTCAATTCCGGAGAGATGATACAAGCGATCTTTAAGTGTCCATTTGGAAAGGCCTTCCCTTTCTACTTGTCCTTCACAAAGCAACAATTTTCATTAAACTCAACAAGAATGTTATTATCAATATCCCATTTAGACACAATCTATAGGTTTTTGGCAATTTTAAGCACATATAAGACATCATGCACTACTAGAAAAAGCAAAATTAGCGAGGGAAATTAGTGACGGAAAAAATGAAATTCGTCACAAATTCCTTAGTCGCAAAATTTAGTGACGGAATTAGTGAGGGATTTCACGTTTTCCCTCACTAAATATCCCTCACTAATTTTTGTTTTTTTAGTAGTGATGTAAGTGGAGTGAATTTAGTTTCGAAGAACCTGCTCCAACAACCTTTAACTTTTCACCATATCCAACTACTAAAGAGTTCTTACCATGATGTTCAATTAGATCCTAGAATTTATCAGTTTGGTTTGTCACATGGTTGCTTGTACCATTGTTAAAGTATTATAGTCATAGTTTTAGACAAAGTTCTGAGAAGCTAGGAAGGAATTGTGAGCTCCTTTTCTATCACTGTCTGTTAAATGATTTCGAAATGAGTAGGTTTAATCAAACCTGTAGTAGCAATGTACTGTTGTGTGATCAATCTTGTTGCAAACCTAAGATGTTTGCTTAGACATTCTACCTCTCCCTCTTCCTCCTCTCCAACCTCTGAAGTTGGAACCTCTCCTCTCTAGTTACTATTTGAGTTGAACTTGTTGCTCTTGTAATAATTTTTTTTGACATTTGATGTTGCACCGAGTTAGGTTGGTGAGGCTATTTCTTTGCTCAATTACACTTTCAAAGATTAAAAATTGAGCTTGCAAACCAACCCAACTGAGTGTAATTTGATCAGATAGTTTAACTAATATAAGATTGTATTAGGTACTAAAACCACTTAGGATTTGAATGATTAAACCAGAATTAGAGATTGTATTTCTTTCAAGCTTGAGCTTATGAGAAAATTTCTTCATCTTGATTAAATAGTCTTTCAGTTTCATTTCTTCTTTCTAGGGTTATGACACTCAGATTTGAGGTAAGTAACTCGGAACCTATGTGTACACCTGATAACAGGCAAATACGTTGGTTATTACCTTACATTTATCTTTCATTATATGTGATCTTCAAGTGCATGCAAAGCATATTTAGTCAAATTAGTCTTTTATAGTTTTAAGAATCTTTATTTCAGTTTTTGATGCTTATTTGAGTTTTAGGAACCTTTTATGCTTTCAAAGTTATATCGCTGGGAAGCATGCTAACGATGTAAGAAGATGTAGGCTGGATCTGGAGCTACATCGTTGAAGATCTCTTAATACAGGTTGTAGAAGTGTACGACCTGGGGTCCATTATTTGCAAGTCTTAAGAATTAAGTTTACATGAACTGACTCCAAGGAATTTAGTGCTAGGAATAAGGAATATGCTGATTGCAAAAGATAAGGTTAGCAGCTCATAGGAAAAAGTATCGAAGGACACATCCTAGCGATATAGGAAGATACATCGTTACGAAGTATCAGACTTGGTTTTTATTAGATATGCACTAAAGTGGGCCCAAAACATCTAGTTTGGAGAGAAAGATAAGGGAGTCTCAAATAGTACACCAAAATACTCTTGAGGACTGTCCTTTAAGGCTTAAGTGCTCTGATGCCAAGTTAGAGAATGCAATTGTGATGATTGTATTTAATGGTTACAAGAGTACATATACAACAGAGGCAAGCAATCACAACCCTACAATAATGTAGGCTTTATGACAATACAACCAATATAACAACTAATGACTGATAATTACAATGATTGACCCAATCACTAGATCTGTACATCAATAGATCTTGTCATTATTAAACACCCCCCAACAAAACTTCATCAAGTAAGCCTGATTCACTACCCTTTTCATTAGCGTTAATCTCGTTTAGAATCACGATCAATGCCACTATGAAAGCATAATCAACATTGGGATAAACCATGACCATGAAATGGTCTTTACCAATTAAAAGACTCTGAACAGTGTGTTTTTTGTGCATCTGCAATGACAACAATGCCATGAAAGTTGATTTGTTAATTATTACTATATATTAGTATAAGTCCAGCGATAATTAAATTAATGTAATTAATAAAAACTGAATATTCTCTTGTTGGTTATATAGGCCAGAGGAGTTATATATACCTGTGCAACAATGTTGTTAGATTCACCGGCGTAAATAGTGCAAGATCGTTCCAACCAACTACCTTTGACTTTGAAGTCACAGATATCTTCTTTTGTGTTATTAGCAAGAAACACATCTAATTTGGTCTTCAATTGCATTATGGACGATCGTTTCAATGTAAATACTAGATCTTTAGCATTTGTGCTTTCACCCATGTAAGCTTCCCACCGATCATGCATAGTCACTATCTGCACCAAAAATACAACTTAATTGGATATAGCTCGATTAGTAAACGATAAAAAGAGTTAACGAGTTAAAGCTCATAATTCAAACACCGATGAAGGAGAAAAAACACTAACAAAACAATTAAGATACTAACTTGCCTATAAAAAATGAATTTTATCAAATAAATAAAATAATGTCGATATGGTGAGAAGATTGTTTTGTAATTAATAATGTTGAAATCAAATGATTGAATTCAAATAGTTAATGAGTTCCACCTACTGACAAATCGATCAGGAGACTCATAGTTTGATTCTTAGGAAACAATTATTTTTAGACATAACTTACTTTCCATAGAACTCCGAACTACCAAAACCCCATCCTCTATAAATCCGGAGGGTTAACATAAAAAAAAAATAATTGGAGTTTGTTTGGATATGATAATGCAAAATTAAGAGAAATTCGAATTTTAAACAATTCAAAAGCTTCAATTCTTTTCATTTTTAAATCATTTTCATTTGAATAGAGTAATAAATTCTTCATTCTGAAAATTTCAAAATAGGGACTAATTTACAAAATTTTATAATCTAGCTTTGTTAATTTTGAAAAAACATAAGGACAAATTTGGATTTTTTTTTCTGAACATTTATAGGAACCAACTTTGTAAAATTAAAAAATACAGGGACCCATCTCCAAAATTTATACTAACATTCAATTATATTAGAACTTATTATTTTTTTCGTCAATCTTTTTATTTCTAATCGTGGCATTGTCAGACATTAAATATTCACCCTCTTCGTCGAAATTTGAACCTTGGTGCATCATACTGTCGGATCTACTCCTTCTGCTGCATTCAATCCTCATTGGTCACCCAACCTCACTTTTGTAACTGTATTTTTGAAGTGTCAACATAGTAATTTCTTATTGCATGTCAATTAAAACTAAGGTCATATTTTCTTTATGAATTTTTTTTCAATTTGTATTTTCTAAAGTATGTTTTGCTATTAAAAAAAAATGAAAGACTTTAAATAATGATTTTTTTCCCACAAAGGGAACAAAGCATAATTTACATTGATATGCCTCTCTAACTCTTCATTAAAACATTAATATTTCTAAAAAATAAAATGATTACATGAATTTGTATCATTTTTTTCTCTCATAAATGATATTTGAACAATCAATTTTTTGACAACTTTTATAACAACTTTCTCAATCTCATACTCACATCATGTTTTTACTTTATCTCTCTATTGCTTTGGTTTTTGTGTCACTACCTTAATTTCTTTGTACATTTTTTTTGAAGCAATTGTATATTTTTGTTATCTAATAAGTTGTCCCAACAAAAGGTTGCTAAAATAACATTCTTTGAACAAAATTCGCAGGTGCTTCAACGCGCAACCCATCAACTAGATGAGTGGAGAGCAGCCCAAGCTATTAGATCTTGCAGCAGCGCTCAACCCACCATATCTCAGGCGCGGGCTACAAGGCCAGAAGAGGACAATTGGAAGAAACTGGCACTTGGCAGGTATAAATGCAACATTGATGCATCTTTTTCCACTTCTCTTAACATGGTTGGTTTGGGTATGTGTCTTCGAGATGATGATGGTGTCTTTGTTCTTGCAAAAATGGAATGGTTCGCCCCTCTTTGTGACATAGACGTAGGGGAGGCTATTGGGTTGCACACAGCTTTGGATTGGATCTCTAACCAACAGTTTGATAATGTTGACTTCGCACTTGATTGTAAAAGAGTTGTTGATTGTGTCAATTCAAGTATAGATGATAGTAGTGAACACTACTAAAAAAAAAAATTGGTAAGGGATATTTAGTGAGGGAAAACGTGAAATCCCTCTCTAATCCCGTCACTAAATTTTGCGACAAGGAATTTGTGAGGAATTTCATTTTTTCCGTCACTAATTTCCCTCGCTAATTTTGCTTTTTCTAGTAGTGGAATTTGGATGTATCATTTCTTCTTGTGAACAGTTGTTAGGGGATAGATTTCAGAACTCTCATGTCGAGTTCAACAGAAGGCAAGTAAATAGGGTAGCTCATGAGTTAACTCAGGTAGCCCTATCTAATCCTAGCCCCCATACTATTGATGATGTACCCACATTTATTTAGCACATTTTAACTAATGAAATGCAATGAATTTCTTTCTTAAAAAAAATAACATTCTTCTTTTAAAAAAATTATCACGAAACGAACACATTGACTATTACTTTTTTTTTTGTTTAAAGAAATTGAGTATCTCTGTTACTTTTGAAGTTGTAAACTTTAACACACAAAAAAAATCACGATTTACTATTTGTACGTAAATGAAGGAAAATAAGAAATAAGAAAGAATAACGTTGAAGGTACCTTGCGACGTAGGGTGGTGATGGGGTTATCGGCGGCATCAACCAAGACACGGCGGTCACGGAGGGTTAAAAGAGAACCTTTAACTTTGAAGACAATATTGCCGTTGACATCCATGACGACGAAGTTTCCGTCTGAAATTGATATCACCTTTTTGACCACAGCCAAATCCAGTGGATATGGAGCAAAATATTGAGGGCCAAATATGGTGGTTGGAAGCACCGGCATCGGCAGTGTAGAGGCAGATGGTTGTGGTTGATAAGGATAAGCCATGATGTTTTGTTATGAACTTATGATAGCTCTTTAATTTTAATTTGTCTTTGTGATGAGTTCCGAATCTTGTTTAAACTTTCTTATATGATAATTTGATTGATTTTAAACATAAATAAGAATAGGTAAATGATAGGGAACAAGAAGAGTTCCACGAAGGTGCTTTGAAGTTTTTTTTTTTAATTTTATAATTAAGGTGCTTTGATGTTAGAAATGTGCCGAGACATAATATATTCATATGATATAAGATACTGACTTTTTGGTTTTGAAAAATGGTAATGTATAGTGTCTTAAAACACTCTTAAAAGAGTTTGAAATAGTAAGATTTTATGAATATATGTGTACTTAATTAATGTATTCAAAATTGAAATATTAACCTTTTAAATAATTACATTGAGTAACTTCTTTATTCTCCATCAAGGGCATTTGGTTAATAAGACCTTTTATGGATTTAATATGTTATGTCGTACTCTCGTAGCTTAAAAAATGAAGATTGCAGTAGCAAGGTTGATGATAGTGATCAAGAAGAATCAGCAAATAGTAATTAATTATGATTATGATGCCATTTGGATTTTTGGTATGCGTTGACTATGTTGTAATTGAATTTATTTGTCTCTACTTGAGTTTTATTTTTAATAAGTGTGATTCGTATTTCAAATTATTAGACCATTTTCTTCTAAAAACCAGAGGGTTCAAACTAAAAAAGGGTTTTCTACATGTGGTGTTTTGAAATTATTCTTTGTTGCTGCTGTTCCCTGTGTTTTTGTCCTATCTTTCTTGTTCATGATTTCATCGTAGCTCTCTCACATGGTGTTTACAAATGGAGGACAAGAAGAGCAGCTCTAAGTTGTTGGTTTATCTCTCAAAAAAAAAAAAAGTTGTTGGTTTATAAATTGTATGACAGTAGGACTCTACTCTTGTGCGTTTCCTAGTGCAGTGCGACCATAATATATATTTTTTATTTTTAATATTATTTATTTGTTTATTTTAAAGGCTAAAATGATTTCTAGAATGTATATAGTATTTATCCGAAATTATAAATTTTTTGATATATAAGTGTAAAAAAAAACTTGCTTTAATTATCAACCCTACTAGAAAATATTTTGAATAAGTGACTTTCAATTAAAAAAAATAAAAAAATCAAATTGTGTTGATTAATGAGATTAGAGTGAAGGTGATTCTTGCTTCCCGTTCCAATCCTTTAAAATATCTTTCATTCTTGTTCTCGAAACGGGAAGATTTCCACTCTCATCCTCATCCCTGCATATTGTCATGGGTCTCGACAAGGAATCTATGGCCATTAATATATACAGAACCGTCTCAATCAAACTGGAGGCTCTACTCTAATAATTTAAAAAAGGACCTCTAATAAAGAAAAATGCAAATTTTTTAAGAGAATCATCCTATAACTCTCTCCCTCTCCAATCCTAATGAGTTCGTCTTGTCCAAAACCTGCGACTTCATTTGTACTTCGATTGACAAAAGCGAATGAGAGGTTATGGGTTGGAGGTGGTGATGGCTACAGACGGCGGTGAAGTTGGAAGAGGAAGAGGAGGGCGTTTGTAGAAAGAAAGAAGACGAAGATGAAAGAGAGAGAAGTTAGGACGGAGGATGGATGAATCAGATAAGACGCATGTGAAGAAAGAGAAAAAAGGACATAAAAAGAGAGAAGTTTTAGTAGGAAAAACCAAGTATGTACCAGTAACTAAATGGAAATTACGAAGTTAACCCTAGTGTTGTATTTCTGTCAAAATATATGAGAATGATTATCATTTCTCTTTTTATTTTGGGTTCCTATGACAAGGAATATTGCGTAGCCTAAGTTGTGGAAAGTATAAACAGAAACGAGTGTACATGGTTAAAATCAAAGATAATAGGTTATGATTTATCAAAATTGTTGTGTTTTTTTAGAATGTCAACAGTGGTGTCTTCGGACGATGACTTCTTCGACTTATCTTAGCACACATATTGACTCTAGATAGGTACTTTTTTTAAAAAGAAAAAAACGCTAGAAAGTATTTTGTGTGATATTTACATGTTGCTATTTTAAAATATTGAATTTGACATTCAAATAATTTATAATGTCTGAACAAATACAAAATAGCCATGACTTAATGGAAACCACTTAATTTAATAATATGTGGTAATATAATATAATACAATATTCAACATTGGGATAAACAAAGAAATACAACCCCCACCCCACCTCAAAAAAAAAATGGTAATACAATACTCAACATTTGATCAATATAAAACCATAATCATCCAATCATCAATCACCGTCTTCGTTAATCTCGTTAAGGATCGCAATTAATGCCACTATGAAAGCGTAATCAACATTGGGATAAACAGTGACTGCGAAATGGTCTTTATCAGTTAAAATACTCTGAATAATGTGCTTTTTGTGCATCTGCAGTAACAACAATATCACAAAAATTGATTTATGATTAGTATATTTTCTTAAGTGATAATTCAATCAAAGTAAAACCTAATATACTCTTGTATATCCTAGATGCTTTTTAATTACCTGTGCAACAATGTTGTTAGTATCACTAGCATAAATAATGCAAGATCGTTCCAACCAACTAACTTTGACTTTAAAGTCACAAATATCTTATTTGGTATTACCAGCTAGAAACAAATCTAATTTGGTCTTCAACTGCAATAGAGATGATTTTCTCAATGTAAATATAAGATCTTTAGAATTTGTGCTTTCTCCTCTAAAAGCTTCCCACCGATCATGCATAGTCACTATCTGCACCAATAATACAACTTAGTTGAATCATTAAACAACACTTTATTGGGATATATGAAGTATAATGGATAATGAATTTCTAACAATAAACATTACTCTAACATTTATGTTTTTACTTTTTTTTTTGTTTCAATTAACCAATTATTGAAATTCACACATTAAGACTCCATTGAGCAAAACAATTTTTTAAGTTTACCGTGAATAACTTATATATGAGCTCTAAGAAAAATAGATCAGATTTCTCTTTGAAAAGATTTCTTAAATTATTCATCAACTAAATTATATAAGTGCATAATTTTTAACTTACAAACCTATATGGTAGAGAGTTTCAAGTTACAAAATATAATTTTATAACACAAACAATTTTTCATATTAAATATTATTTAAATGTAATAAAGCTATATCTTATCTAAAAATAAAGTGCAACATACAATTACGCGAGTCCACACTCGGATGTCCTACTAATTATTTTTTTTAAAAAATAAAATATTGTATATATAAAAAAATCATCACAAAATTAAAATGTTGAGCATTAAAATAAAAATCTGAAAGCAAATTAGTTTCTTAATAAAGTTGAAAGTACCTTGCGACGTAGGGTGGTTATGGGGTTACTAGCAGCATCAACCAAGACACGGCGGTCACGGAGGGTTAACAGAGAACCTTACTTTGAACACGACGTTGCCATTGAGATCTTTAACGGTGAAGTTGTCTGCCATGGTCATTACCTTTTTCACGGCTGCCAAATCCACCGGATACGGAGCACAATATTGAGAGCCGAATATGGTGGTGGTGGGTGCCGACATCGGTGGTTGATAAGGGTAAGCCATGAATGATGATGATAGCTTTTTAAAATTGTCTTTTTGATGAGAAATGAGTCTTGTTTTGTTCTTTTTGGTAAATGTATGTGAAAATGAATAATGGGATTGAGAATGAATCTTTCTTATATAGTTATGGTTTGATTATTTTTAGCATGAGTAAAAATAAGTTACAGAACATGAAGAAGATTACCAGGGAGGTGCTTTGATGTAAATTAGCTGTGTATATATTATTGTTCATATTTCTTATGGGTTAAGATTTTTTTGACATATCTTATTTCGTAAGATATTGTCTTTTTTTGGTTAATAGTTTTTGGGCGTGTGTATAAAATAAAACTAGCACATGTTGATGATGATCAGAAGAAACAGAAACGGGTGACAAGTTATGATTAACTAGACTTGTTCGCTCCCTAATAAAAAAACTAGACTTATTTGGCACATTGTTATCTAGTCACACTTTGTCGTTGGATTCTATAAATAATAAAATGGCTTAATTGCAGTTTTAACCCCCTAACTTTTTCAAAGTTGCGATTTGGCCTCCTAAGAAAAAAAACTACAAAACAGCCCCCCTAAGTTTTGCAACTGTAACAGTTTTGGCCCCCAAGACTGATATTGACTCAGTCTACGCTGAGGTGGCACCCTAAGTGAGGTGCCACGTGTTATTATTATTATTATTTTTGCCTTGGGAGGCCAAAACTGCTACAGTTGCAAAACTTAGGGGGTTGTTTTGTAGTTTTTTTTTCTTAAGGGGTCGCAACTTTGAGAAAGTTAGGGGGCTAAAACTGCAATTAAGCCTATATATAAAGTTCTTGAAAAAAATAAAAAAAATTTGGGTTGTTGTGATGAATGTAGGAATATGATTGATGAAGATGAAGAAAAGGAAAAAAATTAGGTGGTAGTGGTACATCGTAAGATAAAATACATCTGCGTAATTCAATGATTATCCTTTAAAAAAAAGATTAAACGGTTTAAATTAAAATAATTAATAGGATCTATGGTGGACCACTCTTAAAGTTGGTCAACCATAGACGTTTGGGGTTAAACTTAACAACTAGGGATTTATTTGGCAAACAGGGAACAAAGTGAGGGACCAAAATGTGAGTTTTATTAATTGTGGGACTAAAATGAAAACTTGAAATTATTTAGGGGACCAATGGATCAAATAAGCCAATAATAAAAGATCAATTATGGTTGAATAATATAATGTTCTCTTTATTTGATATAAATGAGAATTCTTAGGACAAGTATGACAAATATATTGTTTGCAATGAGAGTGTTTATGTCTTCTAAACTTTTCTACTAATAGTAAATCTATAATTATTTATTTAAAATGTTTTGTTGTTTTTTAATTAATTTCATAAAGAGAAAATTATTGTTTCATTTTTATAATTAAATCTCTTTTTATTTTTCTTTTTCAGGTACATCGGGACACTAACTTTGAAATTTTAATTAATTTCAAACTTTTAGTGAATACTAAAAATCACTACTACTACCCAAGACTTTTCATTCCTGTGCCGTTTAACATGGGAAAGGGTAGTTTTTTTCACCATGGAAAAGCTTTTTCTGACTATTAGATCAAGTAAAGGACACATCTTTATCATGGTCTCTCAGTATTAAATCTAACCATTCATCTTTCCTCCTTGCCCCCCTCACCGGATATGTTCTAAACCTCTGTTTCTGCCGCCGCCCTCCATCTTTCGATTCCAACTATAAGAACACTCCTTCTTCTGATTCCAAATGCACACAAGGTTCTTTCTTCTCCCTCTCACCATCATCATTTCCGATGTTCTCCCTCTTCCTCTCGACGGCGCCACCCTACTCCCATGGTCCACCGGAGGCTCTTCCTCAAAACAAAAACAAAAACCAGGAACAACACAATCTCAAATCAATCTTTCAACATCTAGATCCAACTCTGGAATTAAAAAAAAAAAAAATCAGAAAATCAGTATTTCTTTGGGTGTTGATCTTGACCCATAAACAAAACAATGATGAACAAATTATCAAAAGGATGATTTTTATTAAAGCATAATCCAGAATCAAATTCTTAAAAGTTTGTAAATGTATCAACTTTAATTTTAATTAGTTATTATGTGTTCCCCATGTTAGCATCAATCTTTCAATTGGTAGCTGAGAAGAGATTTGGTAACTAGGAACACAAACCAGAAATAGAAAACAACACACATGTTTTGAACAAATGGTTATGGGTTTAAAAAATATTGAGGTTTCAAGGAATGAATAATTCTGATTGGGTTAACAAGTTGTTGATGTTGATGTTTTATGAGTTTGTCATGTTCATGTTGATGATGGCCGCGTGAGAACATAGAGCATGGAAGCAAATGCTTTTGTTTGGTGGTGGTGGTGGGTGAGTGGGGACATGGAAGAGAGAGGGGTGGAATATGATTTGATTCCCGTGTAAAATTTTAGATCTAGAGGATGAATAAAGTATAGGTAGACCATGATAAACAGGGCGGGTATATGAGTAATATGATTATCAAATATAAAGATAAAAAAAAGTAATTTAAAATAAATGGGACGGGTGCGGGGCGGGTTTGACCATCCCCCGACCCCGGCCCTGCCCCCATCAAAGAAACTAGTTTTCTCCGCACCCGCATCCACACTCAGTTAAATCAATTTTTTCCCTGTTAAATACGGGGCGGGGGCGGCCGCCGGCCGAGTGTGGGCCATGCCTATTAACACGCTTATTTGAAAATCCATTTTTATTTTTTGGTGGTTGGCATATATATGATCAAATGGAATAATTTTAAGGTTTAGTTGGCGGCGGTAGAATGTTCAAACAATGGACATTGTTAATTTGGTTTGCTAATTGCTACTGTGTTGACAATATGAAATGCAAGGAATTCAATTATGTTGTTATGTAATAAGAAATATAACATATATATAACCCAAAGTCATTTGATAAAAAAAAAAAACCAAAATCGTGGAAAATATAAAAGTAAATGAGTGGAAATGGTTGAAGTCAAAGATAAAAGTTTTGATTTTTCACATCAGTGATGCCTTTATCGGATGACTTTATTGACTAATATTTACATAACTTCTAGTAGAATGATATCTAGACACTTCTAATTTCTTAACATTCATTCTACATCCTATATTTCTATTCATATCACATGATCAATAATATCACATTAATCATATCATTCATTCTATTTTTTTCTCTTGCAAGTGTCTACTTGGTGTATGGGTGGATATACACAAAATATTTTCTATCTATACTTTTTGGAAAAGGAAAAACTCGATAGAGAATTTTGTGCGATATTTACATATGTTATTCAGGTAATTTATAATGTCCGAACAAATAACAAATTATCTGATACTTCAACCTATAATATGCAAACCCCTTAATTTTATAATACATGGTAATACTCGTTTGTTAAAAATAAAATAGTATTTGAGGAATATAAAACACTAATCCTCTAATAAACAACATCCTTGTCATCGCGGTTAATCTCGTCAAGAATCACGATTAATGCCACTATGAAAGTGTAGTCAACATTGGGATAGACTGTGACCATGAAGTTATCTTTACCAATTAAAATACTCTGAACGGTGTACTTTTTGTGCATCTGTAATAACAATAATACAAAAAATTGATTTGTAATTAGTATATATAATTAAGTGATAATTTAATAAAAGTAATTTAATTAAAACATATCATTACCTGGGCAACAATGTTGTTAGATTCACCGGCATAAACAATGCAAGATCGATCGAACCAACTACCTTTAACTTTAAAGTCACAAACATTTTCTTTTTTGTTACTAGCTAGAAACACATCTAATTTGGTCTTAAATTGGATTAGGGATGATCTCTTCAATGTAAATATAAGATCTTTAGCATGTGTGCTTTCACCCCTATAAGCTTCCCACCGATCGTGCATAGTCATTATCTACACCAAAAATATAATCGAAATCATTAAACAACACTTTTTTTCTTCTTCTAAGAAACAAAATTTAAAAAACATTATATAGGACTATAGGTGTATAATCTAATGGATATTAAATTTTTAGCAATTAACGAACAACACGTCTAACATAGTATTTTTGGTCTCAACAAGTCCATCCATTAAGTTCACACATTAAAATTTTGTTTGGCGAGGTTAATATTTTAGCTTATAATCTATATGTTAATATGATTAAAATAGATTTGTTTGATAACAATTTTTTCTCAAGAGTTTATACTTTTTTTTCTACTAATTTATAGTGTTTTTTTCTGCGAATTCAAGTAACATTAATATTTGAGCTAACATTTTATAATATTTTATGTCAAATTTTCCATTATTTTTAAAAGTGATGAAAAATGCAAGAATTGCCATTTAAACAATAAAAATGACCAAAGGGGGAAAGCAGAATGATTAAAGTAAAAAATCTAAGAGCAGGTTTCTAATAATAATCACTACCGTAAATTCATTTTTACTGGTATTATTGTTTATTTGTTAAATAGAAGAAACTAAGAGAGAGTAAAGTTGAAGATACCTTGCGACGCAAGGTTGCGATGGGGTAACCAGCGGTATCAACCAAGACACGACGGTCACGAAGTGTTAAGAGAGAACCTTTAACTTTGAACACGATGTTGCCGTTGACATCAGTGACAGCGAAGTTTCCATCTGAAATGGTCATAACCTTCTTCACGACCGCCAAATCCACTGGATATGGAGCACAATATTGCTGTCCGAATATGGCAGTGGGGTGTGCCGGCATAGGCGGTGCAGAGGCATATGGCTGTGGTTGATAAGGATAAGCCATAATGATGATGATGATTTTTTTTTTTTGAAAGATAATGATGATGATGATGATGATAGCTCTTGAATTTTGTCTCTGTGATCAAATCGGAGTCTTTGTTTGTTCTTTTTGTTGGTAAATATATGTGAGAATAATTGGATGGATGGTTATGGTTTAAATGTCTTAGTATCTTATATAAATAATAATATGATTGGTTTGTTTTTCGTTGTTGATAATATTTGATTGACTTTCAGGTCAGAAAAGAATATTTGATTGATTTTTTCGGTCAAAAGATATATTTGAATAAAACAAGAAGAAATGATAGCCACCGAAAAAACAATTCAACAAAAGTGTTTAATTTGAAGTTATTCGTATGGCATAAGATACTGTTCTTTATTAAATTTTGGTGCGTACGTATATAAAATTAGTAGCTTTCATGATTTATTATGGGAAAAAGATTAGTGGACAGTAAAAACCCTTTACATAGGGTGATGAAGTGTAGAAGAAATGAAGGTGTACATCTTCGCTATGCATGTGAACGCATATCGTACATAATATAATATCAATGATACAGAAGAAATAGAAATGGTCAACAAGTTTAAACGAAAAAAGAAAATAAAGAAATGGTCTCAAGTAATTTTTTGTTGCTTATGCTTATGAGAGGTTATGTGGTTTCAGGGTCAGTCCTAAGATTTTGTGTCCTGGACGAAACAATAAAATTATGCCTTTTTCATTTTTCTAGCTGCAAAAAATTCATTTATAATCAAAGTTCTCTAAAAATATATTTTCAATAGAATTAATCAAAGCGAATTAAAAAGAAATATATATCCATATAGTACTAACTACTAAGTAAAAATAATAATCTTGGTGCCCTTAAAATAATGGTGCGTTGGGCTGCCGCCTCTTCCGCCCACCCTCAGGGTCACCCCTGTGTGGTTTCAACCGAATTGGTGGTGATTATCTTGGTCTCGTGTATGTTAGTTTCGGGTTGCCGAACGAATTCGTTGTTTGCCGTGGCTGCTACAACATGATCGGCTCATGACGACTTGCAGGTTGAACTGTATGTGGATAGGAGATCCTTATGTAATCAATATGGAGATGTTGTTGAAAATACGCTGCATGTCCTAAGATATTGTCCACTTGTAGTTCGTATATGGTTGAATACAGTTAGTATTAGTCAAAGAGAGAGCTTTTTTGAAGCATATAATTTGCAGCATTGGATTGACTTAAATTTGGACATGGAGCTGAACATGGAGAAACAAGTTGAGTCATGATAGTGAAGGTACGATGCCTCTTAACTCATGGATGGAGATTATGAGGAGGGTTAACTATTACATGGACAGCCAATATAATGATCCTCCGATTGCTAGTAGTAGGATAGTGGCGGAGAATATTTCTTGGAAGCCACCAGATATAGGATGGATCCGTCTCAATACCGATGACATGTCTAAAGGAGGATTTATAGCTGGTTGTGGAGGAGTGTTGCAGGGTGAAAATGAGGAGTGGATTTGCGGTTTCTGAAAGGGATTGGGGAGTTGTGATGCGTATATAGATGAGCCTTGAGGTGTGTTTGAAGGTTTGAAGTTGGTTAGAGTTCGTGGTTTTCATAGAGTGGAGTTTCATGTTGATTCTTGGGTAGTGGCCACTACTCTCTCTTCCTCAAAAGTAGGAACAACAACTGGTTCGAGTTTATTGCAACATATTAGACGATTCTTCGATATGAATTGGAAGGTTCGAATTTGTCATTTGTACATAGAAGCTAATGCTTGTGCCGTTACGCTCGCAAATTTTTCACGTCAATCATCAAAATTCAAATAATCAAAGTTTATAGTGTGAGGTTAACAATGTGCATAGAAATAGTCCTAGCAGCTCTTATTTACACTTGAAGGCAAGCGGGCAACAAGGTTGCACATTTCACTTTGATGTTATATAAGCATTGTCCTACTCATATTAGTTTGTTATTTTTAGCTGATTTAAGAGGTGTTTTTACTCCGTGTCTTGTTAGGATGTAGTTTTATTTTTCTTGGGCTTAAACCCTCTTATTATACAAAATAAAATAATATTGAGAGCTTATATATGCACTTAGTCTTATTTTTTCTATATACAAAACAAAATAAATCAAACACGTCAGGATTCTACTCTATTCCACCTCTTTCATGGAAGACCATCTTCAAATTTTTGCTTAGTTAATTAATCACAGTTAAGCTCGATGAAAACAATTTGCTCTCCTGAAAATAGCTGGTGAAGGGATTATTTGCACACATAAGCTTCATCCTTACCTTATAAAACTGGTAATTCTGTTGTGTTATCTCAATGAATCTGATTGCAACAAAGGTGTTGGAATGTGACACATGATTCTCTTCTATTCATATGGCTTCTAACCACATTATGTAACATAACTCTTCCTCCCATCTTTCGAGTATGTGTTCAATCACATAATGTTTGGGATGAAATTCATGTGTTCTACAAAACAGAAATCAAATAAAAACCTCGCAACCTTCGTGCAGAGATGAAGTCGATCATGAAGGGAGAGAAATCAATTCTTGATTACCTAGCACACAACCGAACAATCACTAACATTCTTGAATCGAATTGATTAGTAATTATATCTTTTGATGATATATTAACACTAAACTAACATATTCATATATCAAAAAAATATATAATCTAAAAACTAATAAATATTTGAAGCATACAATAATTCAAGCAACAACAAATAAAATAAAAACTAACAGCAACTATTTAGAAAATATGAGCACAATGACGCCTCAAGGCATCGGTTGTAGTCCTTTGTGTAAGAATGTGAGAGAGGAAGAGCGAGAGTAATGGATAGAGCTAGACGTGAGGAATACAAGAGGTAAGGGAGGCAAGTAGCAGAGGGGAGGGGTCTCCATGGCCAAAAAAATGGTTTTGTTCACAGATTAGATCGAATGACAACTTCTTTTTTCTTCGCAAATTTACTAGAGGTGGTCAAGACTTTTGAGTTGTTGCATCTTTTTGTTAAGCATGGTAAGTAAGGGAGACTTACATTCTAGTAGATGTGGAAAAGAGGGGACAAAGGTTTGATTTCATCAAGTTTAAGAAGGCACGAAATAAAAAGAGCTACAAAGGAGGCTTCAAGACGTTTGGTAGGGATCGTATAAACTTTAGATTATAATCTCTTGTTTCCAGAAACGAAAGGTGCTGACACAAGAAAAACATCGCATACAGTGTATAGAAGGTAAGGACGTTAATTCCTGTGGTAAATGGAAAAATCGTTCTAGTCAGCATTGTTATGTGGGAATATGATGGATGATACTGGTAAAGAGGTTTATGCAATGAAGGTTTCATGGAACTAGGGGAGGAACCATTTTGGGAGGTGGAAGTCAATGAAGTTAACTTGTCAAAACTTGAAGCAAGTTATGTAGAAATCTTGGAAAATGCTAAGAATATTGAACATGTACATCATGGTTGGTTATCAGACAATCACAGGCCCCCCGAACCCCGACGGGTGGTAATATGATGCTTCTATTCAGTGAAAATGAAAGATTCATTAAGGATTTGATGGTTTCAGTCATTAAATGGTGAATAATGTGATGATTATTCTATTGCAGCAACTGTGCTTAAATTTACATAATAGCATACAATCATGGTCCTATAATTGAGCTAACTGCAATCTGCAATAATAATAGAAATAATTGTACAATGTCTATAAACCGGATGAAACGATGATATTGACTATCTGTTATTAACAAGGCGGACAATGACAGTCGTGTCATTATGAGCTGAGATTCCTTTCTTTAACCTGTTTCAAATGCAAAATGGTGGGAGAGGTGGTTTAGATGATTTCATATCATAATGATATAGTTATAGTGTTATCATGGTCTGGTCCGACCAATGTTTAAGGACGAGGTATGGTTAGGTATACCTCGTCCTAATCTGTATCTTACTCAGTCCTAATTGCTAGCTCTATTACATTCATGAGCATACCTTTGTACAGAAACATTCGAGTAAAACCTGTTGCAGTTATTTAGTTCTTAATATTGTAATAAAATATGACTGGATGAGTCAGGTTTTTAGTTCGGATAAATGGCATACTTCAGAATTCAAGCATATTATTAACACGTATTCTTTGAATGCAACATTTGTGAGAACTTGGCAATCCATGTTTGGGTGGCTAGCTTATCTGATACTCTGCTAAACAATAGCACTGATCATATGGAACAATTTTTAGGTCAATGATGTCTTTCTGCGATGGCTTGTTCGACTAATCTTTGCACAACTTGTCTCTACACAAGTACTTTTTCAAAAAAGAAAAAACAGAGTATTTTGTGTGACATTTACATATGTTGTTAACTTAGAATAAGGAGTTTGGTATTCGGATAATTTAAAATGTCTGAACAAACACAAAAAAGCCATGACAATTCAATATAATATGCAAACCACTAAATTTAATAATACATGGTAACATATTACTTAATATTTGATGAATATAAAACCATAAACCTCTAATCATCAATCTTTTTCATCTTCGTTAGTCTCATCAAGAATCACGATTAATGCCACTATGAAAGCATAATCAACATTGGGATAAACCGTGATTGAAAAATGGTCTTTATCCATTAAAATACTCATAACAGTGTGCTTTTTGTGCATCTGCAATAACAACAATGCCACGAAAATTGATTTGTGCTTAGTATATACTTATAATCCAATCAAAGTAATTAATTAAAACCAAATATAAGAGGAGTTTTAATTACCTGTGCAACAATGTTGTTAGATTCACCTGCATAAACAGTGCAAGATCGTTCCAACCAACTACCTCTGACTTTAAAATCACAAACATCTTCTTTGGTATTACCAGCTAGAAACACATCTAATTTGGTCTTCATCTGGATTAGGGATGATCTCTTCAATGTAAATATTAGATCTTTAGAATCTGTGCTTTCACCCCTATAAGCTTCCCACCGATCATGCATAGTCACTATCTACACCACAAAATCACGAAATTTGGTACTATATTAGATGAAAACATACAGTTGTTGTAATTTATTTTTCACAAACTCTCATATTGAGTTTACCCTGACACAAACGAATGAAGCAACTTATACATGCTAGAGAGATCACATTCTTAACTGATGTACATACTTTTGTTGATGTACCACAATGTATTATTGAACTAAAATCTAATGAAATGTTGTAAGCTTTGTTTCCCTCAAAAAACAAAATGTTGATCATTGTTTTATTTTATTTTGGTAAAGTCAGGCCATTATTTTGTGTAGCAGATAGACGAAATAATAATAATAATAATAATAATAATAATAATAATAATAATAATAATAATAATAATAATAATAATAATAATAATTGAAAAATTGATCGGAGATTCAAACTCAAGTCATCACCTCCGATATAACAATTTCAGTATTTTTGCCGGTTGATTTAAAAAATAAAAATGATAAAAAATGGGGGAAAGCATTACTGTTAAATGGAAGAAAATTCGAACGAGATCGAATAAAGTTAAACGTACCTTGCGACGGAGGGTGGTGATGGGGTTACCAGCACCATCAAGCAAGACACGACGATCACGGAGGGTTAAGAGAGAACCTTTAACTTTGAACATGATGTTTCCATTGACATCAGTGACCGCGAAGTTTCCATCTGAAATGGTCATAACCTTTTTCACGATGGCAAGATCCACCGGATAAGGAGCACAGTATTGAGGACCGAATACGGCGGCGGTGGGGAGTGGCGGCATTGGTGCAGAGGCAGATGGCTGTGCTGGATAAGGATAAGCCATGTTGACAATGATGATGATGATGATGATAGGTTTTCAAAAATGTATCTGTGATCAGACCAGAAACTTGTTAAGATTATATGTGAAAATGAATAATGGGATTGAGAATTAATCTTTCTTATATAATAATTAATAATTTGATGATTTGATTGATTGTAGGGAAGAAGAAGAAGAAGATCACCATGAAGGTGCTTTGACGAACGTATGGTTTAAGATTTTGACCTTTTTTTTTTTGCGCGTGTGAATGAAATGAAACTAGTGGCTTATGATGAACGCGTAGGGTACCCAACACTGATTGAAATCTCACGTGAGAAGCCAACTAATGGTAAGGGTATTATGAACAAACCTCCGACCAGTAACACACCCCTGCATTCCTACGGATCACATTACATTGTGGTAATTATATAAAAAATATATATTAATAATACTGTAAAATGTTTAAAAATATTAAATCAAATTATCAACACTAATGATGCAGAACGGAAGTAAGGGTTAGCAAGCGTTAAACCTAAAAGATAAACAGACAGGTTATAAACTGGCTATGATGGAGTTGCTACATACTGATCGATTCCATGTTGAAGGAGAGAGGCATGGAATCTGGAAGGTGAATACCCCTCATAAAGCTCGTAATTTGTTGTGGAGGATTTGTAGAGAGTGTATTTCAACGCGTCTCCGATTACAATCACGACTTGTACAATGTGAGATGACGCCCCTGGTATGATACAACCGTTGAGGATGATTGACATGCTTTTGTGAATTGTGCGGTGGCGCGTGAGAGTTGGTATTGGACAGGGCTTTTGACAGTGCTGCAACCGCAAGTTGGAACTGTGAGCAGTTTGGTAGATTTTGTTTTCGATATATGTCGCTCAGAAAGTCGAGACATTGCTGGTCGGGTGGCTTTACTTCTTTGGCAAATTTGGGCTGCACGTAATGATGTCATTTGGAATGACGCTCATCATACTACAATGAGCATTGGGAGGACAGCACTAGATGCACGGAAACAATGGCAAGAGGTTCATAAACAACCCTCACCACCGGTTATGCAACACGGGCAGAATAGAGTGCAAGGTAACAGCTCAGTTTGGGATAAACTGAGAGAGACGTGGTTGAAATGCAATGTGGATGCCGCATTCCATAACCGTAACCATATTACATGTGTTGTGTTAGAGACTCCCACAAACAATTTATTCGGGCTCAAACGAAATGACAGCGGGCAAATATGACAGTATTGGAGGGGGAGGCAGTAGCCTTACTCGAGGTCATTCAGTTTGCTGATGTGAATAGATGGAACCGTGTTGTCTTCGAGTCTGACTCATATACTCTAGTGCAAGCTTTATCGTCTTCAACCCATGGTGATTCGGAATTCTATGCTATTGTTTCTAGTATTATTTATCAGTTATTTGTACATCCAACTTTGAGGTGGAGTTTGTTAGGAGACAAGGGAACATGGTTGCTCATACTATAGCTAGGGCGACCTGTTCTTGGACTAGTCACCATATTTTTTATTCTTATCCTTCTTGTATTTAACATTGGTTGATTAATGATAATAGTTAACTTTGCTTCGGTAAAAAAAAACAGACAGGTTGCAAGCGGCAAACCTATCAAATAAGGGTTTTCGGAGTCCACTAGAATTGAGAGAAAAGTCTCGAATATTTTTTATTTAATGAAAAGTGTCTCTTATGCTGCTGCATAAGTTATGTTTAAATACTAAAAGAAATAACAAACCTGTATGGGCCGAAAAAT
>Ga0315914_1003824_pt1 | contig 22704 bp, 22 predicted proteins | sample MpolenodulesMG_FD_203920 | JGI IMG/M metagenome (GOLD analysis project Ga0315914, IMG submission 203920) | Medicago polymorpha root nodule microbial communities from Los Angeles, California, United States - elongated nodules | ecosystem: Host-associated > Plants > Roots > Nodule | place: USA...
TCATCCTCACAAATTTTTTTATTTTGTTTTTCGTCCTTAATGGCCATTTTATGTTCATATAAATGGCAAAATTATAACTCTTTTATGTTCAAATTGTATTCATGTTATGTCCGTTTATTATATTCGATATTTATATATTCATATTATGTTCAAAAAATGTCAAAAATACTTCAAAATTATATCTATTAAGGACGAAAAACAAAATAAATTTTTTTGTGAGGATGAAAACATTCAGTTTAATTTTATAGGGACTAAAATCAAAATTCATTATATTTATAGGGACGAAAAACCTATTTAACCCTAATTATTATTAATAAAATGAAATATGTTGTGCTATATTATTTTTTAATTAATAAGTATAAAATTATTTATTTAAATTTTTTAAACATGATATATTTTTTTTATAATTAATAAGTATATTGTGTTTTTTTGAAGTTATATATATATATATATATATATGGTTGATTTTATATGCATAGATATATGAATTTGATAGGATCTTACGACCCGTGTTACGATCCCACAATTTACGTTTTTCCTATAAACGATCTGGTCAAAAGAGACTTATTTAGGCGATTGTGACTGGAATATATTTTTTTTTCCTTCTTCTGGGCTTGTCCTCAACGAGGTCGGGCCTCTGATACCAATTGGATTATGGCACATGGCCAATTGTAGTATTGGAACATAGTTCATATTTAGTGATCCTATGTGCGTATTCTTTAATTTGCAACAATTTATAATAGTCACAAATAAAAAATAATATAATTTTTAATATTATTATTAACTATTTATAGTTCTTTTTGCAGAAAAGAAAAAAAACTATTTATAGGTTTAATTATAAAATAAAACGTTATTTTTTGCATTTATAGATATGAGGTCATTAAATATTTAAGAAATATTATTTAATGCAATAAAATAAATTCATTAAAAACTACACACACACAATCCATTCTTGTCATATTAAGGGCTTCTGACATAAGTCAACTTATAATGACACCCAGGTATGACATTATCTGTGCAAGGTTTTAAAGTTTCACGATTTTCCTTTTTAATCTAATCTTTATGTTTAATGCTGAAATGGAAGTGTCATTCCTATTGTATGCATTGATTATATTTCTGGTGTATACTTTCTAGCTACCTTGAATTCCTTCAAACTCTTGAAAAGAGAATTGATCAAGATTGGGCTGATATCTCATCATCTCTTGAGGAAATTCGCAAAACTGTATTTTCCAAGCAAGGGTGCTTGATAAATATCACCGCTGATGGGAAAAACCTTGCGAATACGGACAGATTTGTGAGCAAATTTGTTGATATGCTCCCTACTAGCTCTCCCATTGCTACACCAAATATTTGGAATGTTAGACTTCCGTTGACAAATGAAGCTATTGTGATTCCTACTCAGGTAAGGATTATTTCAGTTGTCATTCTTGTGTACATAATTTTTAAGGAAATATCCAAATCGGTTGTACATAATTTTGAAGTAAATATCCAAATTGTCTGGAAAAAACTAGAGACCTATTGGTCTACAAGAAATGAAAATTAATTATTTGGGACATAAGAATGTCAAATGTAAAATGGCTTGGGATCAGGGAGTGTGCTCCTCCTCAAGGTCACAGGTTTGATTCTCCCCGGTGCCAATTTGGGTGGGCTAATTTAGCTTCTTAAAAAAAAGAATGTCAAATGTAGGTAAAATTAGTTATTTTTTGGGGACATATTAGTCCTTGAGAATAATTTGACCCACATTAGACATTCTTAAGTATCAAATTGGTATTTTTCATTTCTTAGAAACATACAGGTCTCCATGTTTTTTGTCAGGGATCAATTTGAGTGTTTACCTACAATTTAGTTTATGTTATGCACATTGTACAGGCAGTGTAGTTACCTAAAGCCCAAATTTTATTTTATTTTATTTGCTGCATTTAAATTTTTTTCCCTATCTATAACTCATGTTTCTTTCTACAGGTTAATTATGTTGGGAAAGCAACCAACGTTTATGATGCTGGTTATAAGCTTAACGGTAGTGCATATGTTATTTCCAAATACATTAGTAATACATGGTTGTGGGATCGTGTACGTGTTAGTGGTGGAGCATATGGAGGTTTCTGTGATTTTGATACACATTCAGGTAACTTCTATTATACTTGGGTGTAATTATTGAGTAGCATGCTTGCAATCTTACCTTTTCGCTTCTTTTTCTAGGAGTGTTCTCTTTTTTGTCTTATCGTGATCCCAACTTGCTAAAAACACTTGAGGTATATGATGGAACTGGTGACTTCTTAAGAGAATTGGAAATAGATGATGATACTCTTACAAAAGCCATAATCGGGACCATTGGGGATGTAGACTCGTATCAACTTCCTGACGCCAAAGGTTATAGTAGGTATGAATGAGCTAATTGATGCTTTAGTAGTTTGTTTACTGTAGATTTTTTTTAGTTCTCTGTTGAATTATTAGTGATTCCTTCTTAATTTCCAAATCATGCTGTTTTTTTATTATAGTTGCAAATTATGCTTGCTTTTCATTTCATTTTCAGTATGTTGCGGTATATACTGGGTATCACAGAGGAAGAAAGGCAAAAGAGACGTGGAGAGATATTATCTACGAGGTAAAGATTCTGATTGAATGATAATCCATGCATGATACATGACCTTTTGATCCACTGCTATTGATAAAGCAAAATACTGCAGTCTGCTTTCGATGCCAGTGTTTATTGCATGGTAGTACGCTATTAACTATCATGAAATGACTTTCTGATTACAAAATAAATTTAAACTTTCAGTTGATTTTGTGTAAAGATTGTATCATTTTACATTTAGTGTTACTGCTCCTAAATATATTTTTCCAGAATATGATGGTGTTAGACAGCTTGATAGATATATTTTGGAAGAGGGCTGTAAAGATTGTATCATTTTACATTTGGTTTTACTGCCCCTAAAGATAATATGCTTTGCACTGCAGTGATCTTGATCTTTGAAACCATTAGTTGTTCTTATTCAGTTTAATTATTTTATTCCCTCAGCTTGAAGGACTTCAAACAATTCATTGATGCAATGGAAGCAGTTAAGGATAAAGGGGTTGTGGTTGCAGTGGCATCTCCAGATGATGTAGATGCGGCAAACAAGGAGATTTCCAACTTCTTTCAAATAAGGAAAGCACTATAAATTCAGGATTTACTTTGCAAGGATTGATAATTGCATCTTTTCTTGTTATAGATTTTTCCTATTTTGAGATAATTATTTTATTCATAATAAATTATTATAGCTGCTTGTAGATTTTTTAAATTTTTAAAGGCGTAGATTGCAAAATAGTTTATTATCTAGAAAATTTCTTGTATAATACTCATTGAATATACGTCAATTATTAAAAAATATTTGATATATGATTGGCGGCTTCTTCTATAATACTCTGTCCCTTATAAATTCATGGTTATTAAGAAAAGTTATTGGAGTAAAATATTTGTCTAAAATGTATGTAATTATTACTCCCTCCGTCCCTTAAACTTAAATATCTTTAATAATCTATTAGAAAAAATTATGAAAATTTGATATTTAGAAAATATTCGTCGAGACGAATCCAACAACATCTTTAAATGTTATATTTTGTCTTCATATATTAGTAGAAAAATATAGTCAAATCATGATATATGAATAGTACATATTTTAAAATTGGGTCATTTAAAACGGGACGGAGGGAGTACTAAATTGTCTTTAATGTATAAATATATTCAATGTTGATTTTCATATTCCAAGACAATCGATAGTATTAACAAATGGTATAGTTGGAAAAAGAGTAAGGAAAATGTTAACTTGTGCCCTTGGAATATAAGTTAAGAAGGCAAATATAGAAAGTTTTTCTTGGAACTTGCATTCAATATCTTAAAAGTTGCAAAAGTTATACTTTCAATATAAAATTTATTTTTAATTTCCATTTTAAGCTCCTTAACTAGGACACAAGTTAATATGATCCAAAGAGTAATGAAATGCATCTAAAAATTTATAGATGATCTGAAATTTAGAGACTGAGGGAGTATTTTTTTTTTTCTTTCTCTTCATCGGAGAAATTTGACATGGCAAAGTGGGTAGCATATAAAAATAGTAAAAGCAACTTAAACATGGTAAAATATCATCATTAATGTTTGCTTCCAACGTGGTCATCATATCATCATTATTACAAGTTACCTTAACTTTTTTACTAAAGTAACTTAAGTATGGTACAATATCAACATTAATGTTTGCTTGCAAAGTGGCCGTCATATCATCTTATTACAAGGTGCCTTTTTCCCTACCCTATGTTTTTCCTCGCGCGTCCTATTTTTTTTTAAAATTATCCTCGGTACAATCGAGATTATATAATCTGAACACGTCTGGATTATATAATCCGGATTGCACCAGTACACATAACTGAAACAGATTTGCATGTCATTGTGGTTTTTATCATTGTTTTTCAATAAATCATTATATATGTATGTCTAAAAGGCAATTAACTTAAATATTATATCAAAAAATGATTTTATATATATATATATATATATATATATATATACACTAAAAAAGAGTTGAATTTATATCATTACACATTTCACCTAATGATATACATTTCAACTAAACTAATGATATATATCTAATCTACGGCGCCGAAAGATCAATGGGACTGTCATCCACTTCAACCTTCACACCAGGACCAGACCAGGACCAACCCTTTCATCGGGATCAAGATTTTCAATAATGTACAATTCTTCGTCATCTTCTATCACCTCTACACCCGCTGCCCGACTTAGCTCATTATAATCTGCCATCCGGCTAGCATATCTATCAGGTCAGGTGTCTGCATCCTCTCGATGGTATTGTCTCCATAGAGCAGAAGTGGTTGTCATTCACATATGCCAAACACATCAACGGATCGATACTTGGCGGCGGCGGTGGACCACATAGAGGGAAATAGGTTTCTGATTTCCCAATGGATAACACAACAACCGTTTGGTTGATTTTCTGTGCGATGAGGAAACCCATATCCGGCATGGTCATCCATTTACCCTGTGGTGCATTCCCAAGGGGATATTCAATGTTCATTTAAGACTATGAACATTGAAGTGTTAGGATTAATCCAAAGGGGAATGTCATCCTAGATGTTTTAAATCACTGCTCTTCAGTGTTGTTTCACTATTAGGATTTGATTACATCAAATGGTAGTCTTACAAATCATCCTAAGTGAAACAGATGGAACATTCTGATGGTCAGAATGTTCAGCTCTGCACATGCTTTAACTGTGAATAGTACAGTAGGTAAAAAACAAAAGCAAAAGCAAAAAGCAAGATCAAGTCAGATTCAATAAGAGTTGAACACATAAGGGAGCAGGTACTGTACAATATCTTGCATATCACTCAAAGCATGGGCCTGAAGATTGCAGATCCCACTTTATCTCTCCTGCACACAATCTAAGGCAGATCTAGAAACAACTTTATCTAGCAACTTTCTGATGTATGTGGAAAAGCCACTACTCTTGGATATTGCCCAAAAATTCATGTGAAAAACATATGACACGCCCAGAAATTCATGTGTTCATTCATACATGACGAACTCAGATGAATATCATGATGAACCCAGATGAAGATCATCAAGAACACAACAACATTCTGAAGTTCATGCTTGATCAAAATGATTACCCAGAATTTCAAGTAAAAACTTGTGGGGCCCAAGACACATGGCATAACACCATTGGACACCCTACAACGGCTATATGAGCCCAAAGACTATAAATAGAGATCAAAGGCTCAACATTATTTACACCATTGCAAAACATACAAGAAAACATCTGAAATGTGTTTGAAGCTTTAGCATTTGAATTGATCATCATTGAGACTTCAAATTGTCTCTTGTAGTGTAAATCAATTCTTTCTTATCTTGTTAAAGATAAGTTCTCCTTCCATTCTTCTCTGAATTGATCATCACTGAGATTCTTATATCTCTTTGTAGTGTAAATCAATTCTTTCTGTTATCTCTTCAAAGATAACTTTTTCCTCCATTTTTCTTTTGTGTGTTTCTACAAACACTCAATCTTCAAACATCTTGTAAAGTCTCATCTAGTTTTAGGGGTACTAAAGTGTTAGTTTGAGCAGAAGGTGTAAAAGTCTAAGTGGGTAACTTACCAAGAAGAAAAGAAAGTCTCATCTAGCTGTAGGGGTACTAAAGTGTTAGTTTGAGAAAAGGTTGTAAAAGTCTAAGTGGGTAACTTAGCAAGAAGGTGCAAGCCTGCTGAGGCTTAGAAAATACAGAGTTGTAAATGTTCAGGTGAACAAGGATTGTAAGGTGCAGGATTTGAGAGGTTATCTCAAGCATCAAAGTGGAAACTCTCACAAGATTGTGAGGAGTGGACTAGCCCACATTGGGTGAACCACTATAAATCTCTGTGTGTTCTTTCTCTCTTCTCTATACTCTTTAATTCTAGTATACACAACACACACCTGCGCATTTGTTTTACTAAGCAGTTTTTGCGTATGAACTTCAGAACGTTCTGAAGTCAGATTACTAACTTAACTATTCCAAGTAAACAACTTGAGAATCAATTTTAAGTTACAGGTTTAATTTTAAAGGGTCACAATTCAAGCCCCCCCTTCCTTGTGACTATTTTATTTACTTCAATATGAGCACAACAAAGTAATAGCTTTAGGGAAAACATTTTCCACAGCATAGATCAAAGCATTGTCCCGACCACTGACAACTACTTTGGGATAAAGATCTTTGGAGTGCAAGATCTCACGACACCTCTCAAGAGCCGAATAAACGTTGTCCTGCCTCTCAGACATCATATAAGCAAAAGCAATAGAGAATGTTTTCATGGTAGAGGTGTTACCGACAAACTCAAGCAATGGAAGACGATACTTGTTGGTCTTATAGGTGGAATCCAACACAAGCACGGTGAAGAACGTGTTAAACAACTTGATAGAATTTGGATATGCCCAAAAAACATCACTGACATCATCAGAATCACGATACTTTCTACAATGATACACGTAACCATTATCAACCAAAGACTTTAAGAGATGTTGCATGTCATTCCTCGTACCCCTAATGGACCGCCTATACCTGTGACATGCATTATAAACGTGTTTGATAGTAGTTGAAGTGGTACGGTTCCTCTTCCGTAAGTTGGTAAGCATTTGCCTCGGACGAATGTTTATGACCTTTCAAAACATCTGTCATGTCATGGTTGTGTTTACCATCACCAACTTTGAGGCTCCAATCACCAGCAGTCAACAAGTAACCTCTTAGCCGAAACGGACACTCGCATTTAACCGAACCAGCTATCTCGCGCCAACTCTTTCTCTTGTACCCGGTGTATGAACCTCCCTTTTCACATATCAAAGTAACAAATGCGCTTCTTCCATTGCCACTGTTATCGGATTTACCAATAACAGTGGAAAAACCAAGCTTTCTAGCTTTCTCTCGAACCCACTCCAACAAATCATTATGTGTTGCAAACTTTTGTGTAGTGGTAAAATGTTCTCGCTGATCAATACAAACAACAGGAATAGGACGAGGAGCATCCTCTACTTTCGCATCGCCTAAAGAAATTTCAAGTTTCGGTGGTGGTGGTGGGAGATTCTCGGATTTGGGAATTCCGGAACCATGCACATCTTCAAATAAAAGAGCCGGCAACACGATAGGATGTTCAATCTCAGCTGGATCATCATTTGGGGCATCAACTGGAACAACCATAACTGAAAACAATGTCAAGCATAGTCAGAAAATGAACATAGTTTTTTTGTACTGGTGCATTCCAGATATCGAAATCCGGAATGCATGAATGTAGTCCGGAATTCGTATTCCGGATCAGGCCAGTACAGATCATATGACGTGATCAAAAGAAAATCGCCTAACAAACGAATGGGGGAAGGTTTATATACACATTACCTTTGCATTCAGACGAAAATGATGATGTTAACCCCCCTTGATGGCCAGATTGCTGCTCCATACCATGATTTCATCCAAAATGGAGTGTTTTTTAGAGGTGTAGGGAGTGTTTGTGATAAAGGTGGTCTGCTTCAGCTAGGTTATGGAGAAGTATATATAACCTAGTAGTCCAGATTTCGTTTTCCAGAAGAAAAAAAACGACTATTTTTCCCGCTCACTTCAAATACAGGGTGTTCGGAAATTATAATCCGGAATATCATTATTATGTCCGGATTATAATTTCTGAAATGGCTAGCACCCTGAACATGTTCAAGTCTCACAAATGAAATGGTGCAGTGTGCTTTTCTGAACATTTCGGAATATATTATCTATAATTTGTCCAGATTATATAATCCGGACAAAGGGTATTTTGGTCCAAAACGCAAGGCGCGCTAGAAGGCGGCAGGGTGGGAAAAGTAAAACTCTAACTTTTTTACTATTAGAGCAAAATGTATATGAATTGCCTAAATATAACGTAGCGTTGTAGAACCCGCTTACTAGTAGCGTATGAAACTCAAATTAGATTCCTTAAAACAAGAGAGATCAAACTTATGTGTTTGAACGAGAGATTATTAGTCCATCACCAGTTACTACATCACTAGAGATCAAACTTATATGTAAGCCAAATTCATTCTTTTAGATAGAGCAAATTAACCACTTGGAACCAAAATCGTGGCTACATTGTATGATTCCTGAAAGAACAAGACAAATATTAGTTCTTGTGGGGACAAAAATGTTTGTCCATTTTTTGTTGAGGTAAATTTGGCATTCTATAAGAAAAAATAAAATTAAATGCAGTTAAATTCCGTAAACATATGCTGCCAATATTACGTTAATGTCCAAAATAGATGAGTGTGAATACATCAAACCAAACCTGGGCAAAAACATGAAGTATTACTCAAAATTTTCATCATTGTTGTCAACATGACATGCTTTTTTCGGTGATATTTCATTTACAAGAGAGTGGCCATCATTGGAATCAGCAGGGTATGATCTTTTCTGTCTTGGTAATTCATTTACAAGAGAGTGTTTGGTGTTTAATGCTACACTCATGGCGATATTTTGAGTAATTCTTTCACAACTCTTTGCCTTCTTCGTCCAAGCAATCGAAGATGAGCATGACACATTGGCAATATTGGATGCAGAACGTAGCGGCACTAGCTTATTGTGTAAAGTAAAAGGGGTGGATTTTCGCTCGACGTTGCGGCTTGGCTTGTGTAATTCCTTTTTCTGTAGCTTGGGACTTATGGAGTCAACCGGTACCAGCTTTCCATCAACTTGGTTTGTGAAGACAAAAGTCACCTAAAAAATATAGAAAAGCAGTCAAATTCAATTATGCATTAAATGGATTTTATTTTTTGTGGTGACATTAAATGGAAAATGGTTATTGAGTTAAATTACTTTTCTATAAATAATTAAAAAGGGGAAGGGGATGGGATGGGAATGAAAATGTGTTAAAAAGCTATGGCACATACCTCATCACCAGCTGAAGCCTGAAGGACACCATCTGGTACAGAGGTTGGGAAAAAATGATGGCCCCAACTGCTTAAATCTTCTTCTAATGGATTCCCTACCTGCAAAAAGAATATTTACAAGAGTCAAAACCACAATAATTTGTTCCTTTTGTGTATTGTATAGTTGTATTCCTTTAAATCAAGAGGTGAGATAGACAGGAAAGCTAGTCGGTGGTAGATGAAACGAAGAGTTGAAAAGAAGACCTCCCACTCAAAAGAGTAAAACAACTTTTATCCAACAAAATACAAAAGCAACCTGCTTTTCTGATGTTTTCAAATTCCCTAAGCAGCCTGCAATCTCAGCAAATCCACCTATATCAGCGGTTTCATCATCACCACATTTGCTATTAATCATTGTTGACAAGACATCAGTGTCTTGCGGCCCATCATTGTTTTGGCAACGACTGCATCGCATATTTTCATGAATCTCTGACCTAAAGAAATATAAACAAGCAGACATTAGACTGAGAAAGAGTGAGAGGTTATGATAGACAGTCGTGAATATTAGAGTGCCTTTTAACCTTACCAGACGATCAATATCAACATTACTAACATCACAAAATGACCAACTTCTTTTATGATTATCTTATGTGTTTCCAAGTTGATTCAATCAACTACATTTATTAACTAATTGAATTGGTAGAGGATACAGACGCAAAAACAGATATTCAAATGTATAATCCCATCTCATGGAAATAGTACATCAGAAAACCAGATCCCTATCTGATGTTAGTTTCAATAGAGAATCCTCATTGTTGTAAATAATTATAATTAATGTAATTAGTAGAAATTAGTCTGTATTAGTTGTCACAGGCTCGTTTGTCCAGCCCATGTATTAGTATTGGCTTATAAATATAGATTAGTGTTTGTACTTTGATTACAACAGCAATTTTAAATAAGACTTGTATATATTTTCTACATGGTATCATGAGCTCCTGATTTTGGGGGTCTTGCTTCCGAGTAAAAACCCTAGCCGCCTTCTTTGCAGCCCTTTGGGCTTTAGTGCCCATTTGTTTCCTGTTGGTCATCTCCCACAGCAACAAGTTCCCATTTGTTATCGTTCTTTGCACACACAACCAATGTTCGCTTGCCATCAGTCGCCGCCTTCGCACTGACCACCTTACCCAGATGTTTTCCGCCCAGAGATTGGCCGGAACCAAGAAGCGTGTAACCAGGGCCATCAGACGGGCCCACATGTGCCACTATAGCAACAGTCGGTTTCTAGTGCGTGATAGTCACACACAGCTCTCGATTTTGGGGTCAGTTTTCTCATCGGCACCCCGCCTTAACATTTTGGGGTCAAAATCACGATTTGAGATTATTGAAGGAATAGCTTAGCATTAGATAACTAGCGACAATTATGATCACCATAGGTTCTGCACTAGATTATGTTCCCTGTAACTGAGTAACTGTTTAAACTGGCAACTGCCAGTCATCTAGAGAGTGTGTGACTGACACGTGTCAGTCACTTAGAGGTCATTAGCTTTATAAATAGACTCTTCATCCTCTTGTAACTGCAACCAAAAATCATTCTAACAGAATTGAATAGAAAAGTTAGTTACTACAGAGAAGCAAAAGCTCTCTGGAATCTTCCATTTACAGTTTTCTATTAGAGATGCTTTTTTCGTGGGGATTCTTGAAGCCCATCATTTGTTCTCCATTGTGGTTGTTTCGCTGGTTTGTGGTGGTTATTGTAGAGTCTCTTGTTGAGAATAATATGCCTAAAAATCTTTAGAAGATTATGTAGATTTAGATTTTGGAGCCTCGTGTTGAGAATAATATGGCTAAAAATCTTATTTCAACATCACAAGAACTTTGATAATTTGACTGAAAATTTCAGATATCATAACACCAATAGTATATATAGATCAAAAGGAAAAGAATGCATTACTTGATGTTCTCATCGAAAGTAAACAAATTGCGAAGATCCTCTGTCGAGAGAAAGTTACCCTGAAAACCATAAACAAATTATGACATGAGTAGGATGGTAAAACATGGAATAGGCAGCATTAACTTGAACACAGGGTAGAAGCAACCTGTGCCGCAATGCTATCGTTTTGCTCCCTCTGAATGACCTTTTGCAGCCCTTCTTTTGCCATCTGACGCTGGTAGACCTACAAATAACTTAATAGATTCAGTGACAGAAATAGCTCAACGAAGGAGCTGATTCCAAATCAATAAAATGCACGAGATATATTTCTGTTCACTCAATTATCACAATAATGTAAACCTTTTCTTCTATTGTTCCGGCACTCAAAAATCTATAAATGTAAACTCTTTTCTTCTGTCCGTCCCTCCACACTCTTGCTGCGGCCTGTTAATGGTTAGGAATAGTAAACAAATGAAGATCAGTTAGAGAGAAAGAGAGAGAGAGAGAGAGAGGTGCATGTAAAGATTTCAGCTGTTACAATTGAAGCCAGTGTATTTACTTGTTTATCATTTGCTGGATTCCAATCAGGATCAAACAAGACGAGTCGATTTGCCCCAATCAAATTGAGTCCACAACCACCAGCCTTGCTGCTTAAGAGAAAAACAAATTCATCCTGCAAATAAGTCAAAGTGTTTTTATCAAAGGATAATCGCATGTATTGGTGAAATTTCAAGAAGAAGAAACAACATTAGAATTTGGAAATTTCAAGGTGACCCATTTAACCTTAGACAGGTCGTTCAAGCAGTTGACCAACTTTTGCCTTTTACTGATTGATGTAGCGCCATCAAGCCTCAAGTGAGGGTATTTTCGTTCCCGACACAATTGAGCAAAAAGATCAAGAGTCTGTTGCATGGGAGATAGTTTAGTGTAGTAACAGAGAAGTAGAACAGCAATAAAGGTTAGTGTTGAAATTTGGGGCCTAACTCATCCTTACAAAACCAGCTTGTAAGGTGAGGAGTGCCTCCTCTTTATAAACAATGATCAAGCTTCCTATCTAACCAATGTGGGACTAAATCCACCCCCTCAAAGACAAGCCAACGTAAGGCAACTAGGGGCAGATCGCAATTAAGGTGGGATTACCAACACACCCCCTCACGCTCGGGGCGGGATTTCCAACAGTTAGCATGAAAGATTCAATTAGTCATGGAGAAGATTGAGAAATGTGAATACACATCTAATTGTAAGGTTGTGAGCTTGAACCCATATATACCGGATAGAAAAATATGATTGTCACTGTTGGGTTTCAATATTCTAGTTACTATTCCTTTAATTAAATATTCCTTTTAGTAGTATTCAGTGCTATAACTGAAAAATATTACCCAGCAAGCTTTTGTCTGATAAAACCAGAGAACAGTCAAGAGAAAATATCACATATTTCATTTTCCCTCATTGAGTTTATTTACTTTCTTCTCTAATAACATGATAGTCAAACTTGGGCTCCATTGTAGCTGTGATCAAATCTGATTTTTCCTTCATGATTAATTGCATGTGGTGCCTTGATTCAACTCAGAATCTACTGATAGAAAACATAAAGGAACCCCACAAAGCAACTGAATTTTTTTTGAGATGAAAAGAGATTGGGTATCATAAAATTAAAAAGGAGCATATGAATTTGTAAATCCCATGATTGGAAAAAGAAAAAAAGTGTTCTATTTTGTTCTGCAAGCCATGCTGACTAACTAAACGATGAAACCAACGTGCTTTTCATGTTCATTATCATTAGAACTTAGAGAGCAGAATTACCTCACCGGTATATGTTAAGAAGAAATAAGGATGGCTCAAAGAGCCAATTGTGCCGCTTCTTTTCAATTGTTAGTTAGACCTTGACGGTTAAAATTATTAGTGGTAAAGTTGTTGGATTCAGTTGGCACTCTGACTGCTGTGGCAGAGGATGGAAGGAGAAAATTAGGAGAAAGCAATTAGCAAATTGGGTAGTTTTGGGTGGGAGGTCAGGTACTCAAATCAACGGAGGTACTGTTGTAAGCCATTTGCATCTCTGCACTTTGGACTTCCATAATGCAGAGAAAGAGGAGTCAGCTCAATAAAATTATTTTCTTTTCTGTTAATTCCTATTGTCAAAAACAGTATCGTTCACGTTACCATTAACAGCTTTTCAATTTGGGGGAGACACTATCAACACTTAATGCGATCTAGATTCACCCAGGTAGAATAGAATAATAGATGTGATTTATATCTGTTAAGTTAGATTAAAAAAAAGGCATATGTGTTGTATGAACAGTAATCCTAGCAATATACAATAAACTTGCTAAGGTAAGTTCTAACCAGCCTGATATGGATACAGCACATTGACAAATATATTTGATATAAGGGTGTGATTGCTGGTTCATCATCAATTAAATATCCAGAGGATAACAGGAGAAGGGACTCAAGTGCCATAAGAGGATGAATGAAGTTCTAGTAAAATCATATTATCAAGCAATATTGTAGGCAGAAACAATGTATGCACAACGCCACATGAGTTAACCTCAAAACTACATCCAATTGTTTATTTCACAAATCAACAACAACCAAGTCTTCATTATTTCATTAAAGTGATCGGCTACATGGAACAAACTTCTATGGTAAATCATATTTCTAGCCAAACTATTGACATCTAAATTTTTCTTAATAGTTTCTCCTATAATTTTAATTTTTTTATCTCCAAAAATATATGAATCATCTCATACGAGTACGGATCTCAAACCATTCTAAACGTTTAAACACATAACCTTTCTTGTTAGCATATACCTGAGTATAGTTTGAGACAAGGACAATGCGATCATTTGTTCTCTGGCGTAATTGATGAAGTAACCTCGCCAAGACTTGCATTTTACCGGAAAGCTCAACCCAGCCTCCATCCCCTCCTGTCCATGATCCAGACCTACAAAGAATATCCCCCTTGGAATGACTAAATTGTGGCACCAAATGTATAAGTCTAACTGAAACAAAAACTAAAATATCTACCTTCCAGATAACATATTTGGAGGGAAGAATCGGATGCAGTCCTCAAAACCTGAAGTTCCTGGGCTCCCACTTCGTATGGTATCATATATGAGCTGCAAGACATTATTATTGTGAGGATGAAAGTGTGTTCACAACCAACCAGAAATGTAAGGAGAAGATGGTTTCCTTCACAATTATTTTTCTTTAACAAAGGATCGTAAGTTGAGAGAAGGAAATGAATGAAAATAAATGGTTATAAATAGTCTACTTGCTAATTTAAATGACACCTATAGAAGAGCTTCACGAACTATTTTTAACATATAAGGGGAAAATTAACCTAGTGTACAAAGTGAATTTCATCCAAGCGTATAGACAAAAGCAATAGAAACCCCTCCTTCCATCATCCAAAAAACAAAATAGTCTAAATCATACCTTTGGATGATTGCATAACTTTTTTAGAGCCGTAATGTAGGCCAAAATCTTTGATTGCTTCAGTTCTTCAGTAATCGCCCGTTTAACCTGCGTTTGAGGAAACAGATTTATCTATGCAGGCTCGACAACTTTGTTACTGTCAATCTTATGAAAAATGTGTTTGCTCAATCAAAACTAGACATTACATTTTTGGACTGTATAAAATGTTTATATAGATCTGATTGTAGCGGAGTCAACTTGCAGCAAACAACTTCAATTATCTGTACCATAAAAGTAAAAGGTCATGGTTACGAGATTAAGAGGAGCAGATAATTATCAATTACCAATACAGTTTCTTTTCATGTGCTTTAAGGACCTTGTATTCAGTCCAGGTGATAATATATATATATATATATATATAGAGGCAGGATCAGTTGACACTTGACACCAGTGTAAGTCTAAAGACTTGCACCAAATCTGAGCCGTTTAATCTAAACAATCCGATGGTCTCAACTTTCAAACATAGTAATTTAATAGAAACGAATGCAGTGAATTATTTTCCTTTTTTGACTTGATAGTCTTTTAATGGGGACGAAACAAAAAGCTGGAAAAGATTTTAAATTCCGCAAACATCAATTGATTTTAATGGGTGCCGATAATCCAGCTCCAATCCTTGATTTTGTTTTTTCCTTTTTAAATTTCAATTGAGTAAGCAAGCTGCTTCGGTTGGGTTGTACTTTGACTACCTTTTGTATCCAACCCCAATACATTGAGATAGAAATTCTTCTATGTTGAAATTCATTCCTTTGTCTGGACGAGTTTGTGTGTGCTCCATAGCAAAAGATGAAAAGAAGTTTCAAGATTGAAGTTTTTTTTCTTCTTTCGGGAGTAATTTCAGAGAATAACTGAAATCATCAAATTATTATCATGTGGTACACACTAATTTCAAACCATTAGTTTCCATATTTTGAACCATTAGATTGATTAGATTAAACGGCTCAGATTTGGTGCAAGTCTTTAGACTTACACCTGGTGTCAACGGATCCTGCCTCATATATATGTGTGCGTGTGTGCGTGTGTGTAACCAAATGCGCTTTAACCAATTAAATACTAGACATTGGCTGAAACCTACCTTCTCATGGAATCAGATGTCATTACCAAATCCTAAAGACTTCTCCATGTGTAAAAACTATTTTACTTCTAGCTACTGGGAATCAACACCAATTCAATACTAGACATTGGCTGAAACCTACCTTCTCATGGAATCAGATGTCATTACCAAATCCTAAAGATTTCTCCATGTGTTAAAACTATTTTACTTAATCTAGCTACTGGGAATCAACACTAATTCAATACTAGACATTGGCTGAAACCTACCTTCTCATGGAATCAGATGTCATTACCAAATCCTAAAGAGTTCTCCATGTGTAAAAACTATTTTACTTAATCTAGCTACTGGGAATCAACAAAAGCCCAAAATCAGCATAATTATCTCTAATGAGATTTTATATTGGATGAGAAACTTCCACAGAATAAGTATAAGATTAGGCTTTGACTTCTACTTGTGTATAAGTATAGCACATGGTATTTTTACTAGATGTTCTCATGCAGATATCTTGAGGGATTGGACAGCTTGGATTCGTCGATTTTGTTCACTTTTTTTTTTTTTTTTTTGTCTTAATGAAATTTAATTTGTCATATCAAAAAAATGTGTATAGTTTTGAGTCTTTCGATTATCTAATGTATGGCGTATGGAAAGAGACTTCTGTTTTTTAAGGACACTGCAATTGAAAATGCAGAAGATAAGATTGGATGTATATAATTATCATAATTTTTTAAAGACAGAGTGAGTGATAGAATAATGCAATATTTCAGACGGTATGGCAGACAGAAAGTAAAATACACTACCTTTGGTGGTAAGTGATTTGATAGCAATGCATTAGTCCTTCTTAATATGAACTGCAAAAGCATATTAGCAAGTCAACTTCAGGAGAGTAAACACGGTAGCACTGCATTGTCATTTAGCTACTAGTTCTGCATAACACCCTTTCCAGTTTACCAGCAGGATTACAGCATCAAGGACTAGTGATGGATATTAATACAGCTTTCTGAAAGTACACAGTGGAATCTAATTCACACGCACAGGCCAAGAAAAAATATTACCTGATTAACTTTGGCACTTAATTCTGCAGTGCGTTCAGCACCGAGTTTCTTCTCTTCTGCAGTAGCAGCAGGTTCTCTTCCGCAAATTATTGGTGCCTTTATGATGCAGAGCAAGTAGGCCACAATCAAAATCAGAAACACAAGAAAAGGGTAAACTCGTTCTAGCATCATATATTCTGGAAGCTTTTTGAAGTTGGTTTGACTTGTTGTCGTAGTAATAACAGCAAAAATATGTGGTACATACTATTGAATATTGACTATTGTTTGACAACTGAATAACTCCTTAATTTCTAGTATATTCTGACATTATATGAATTATGAGCTTAAAGCTTTTGGAACAATGTGCAATTAAAATCTAAAATGTGATGAATAAATGTACCTCAAAGTAACGTCGAAAATGTGCAATGCCGCCCAATATTCCAGGATTAGTAAAATTAACCATCGCAAAGAATTCTTCCAAGTCATTCTGCAAGTGGCACATGCCATACACATTTAAAATAAAATAAACAAACGATTTGGGATTGTAACTCACAACACAGACAGGTAATCGTGCATAGATCCTCACCTGCAAAGGAGTTCCTGACAGCAAAACTCTACGTTTACACGGGAGAGCAGCCAATGCCTAATCCAGGAAGTATTTGTGAGTGACTCAGAAATATGCCTGTAAAGAGGAAGGAGAAAGGAGATTTAATGGTACCTTGTTTGTTATTGTCTGATCATTTTTCAGTCTGTGAGCCTCATCACAGATGAGGAGATCACAGGAGCCACTAGAGCTAAACTTCTCTGAATGCATTCGGAATGTCTCATATGAAACAATGAGCACCTGTAAATCGGGAGTAGTTTTTATTTTGCTAAGTACGTAAGTAGCTCGTAATTAAGAACGGTTGAGAATTTAACCTGGAATTTGCCTTGGGGACTTGTAAAACTGTTAATCCCGGAGATAACATCTTGTCTTGTGGTTTCACAAAGAGCAACAAGGCGAACTCTATCTCCAACCCACTTCTTAATTTCTGCTTCCCAATTGCTCACGAGACTGGTAGGAGTGACAATGATGGCCTTTCTAACCATAGGCTTCCCATCGAAACCTTGACAAATAAGAGTATATAGTAATGTGATGGACTGCAGTGTCTTCCCCAAACTGTGCAGCGAGGATCAAAGGCAGGCAGCCCTAGGTAAGTGCGAAGAAATTGAAAACAAAACTAAAGATTTCTTTGTAAAGAATAAGAAGTTACCCACCCCATATCATCTGCCAAAATGCATCCATTGATATCGGGTGTCTCACATAGTCCAGCAACACAATCAAACATGAATTGAACCCCTTCTCTGCATCAAAGAAGTAGAAAGGAATAAATAGTTATTAGTATGATTGAAGATATTGTTAGAACAACAACTAGTAACAGAATATTAAAGAAATGAATAATCGCAAACAATGGAAAACGATGGTTTGTTTATGCAGATTGGCCAAGTGTGCCTACCTCTGCAACTACATAGCAGTTGTAATTCCGTATATTGGTTGAGTGAATTAGGGTTTATAGTGTTACAAGACATATGTATAATAGTAGAGTCTAGATTACAACTAGACACCATACAAAGTCAATAAAAAAAAAAAAAGGAATTGATTGAGAAGGATTAGTACCTCTGATGTGGACGAAGGAAACGAACAAGCAAAGGATCAACAGCTATTGTGGTGAAATTAGAATTAGAAGGGTCGTAGTGGTGAAGAGGTTGCCAGAGTATTAGAGGATCAATTTCAGGGGGCAAAGGAGGCGAGGGTTTCAAAACCTCCTCTTTGAGATGAGAGATATTGAAATCCAACTCCGTCAAAGGTGTGGCGGAGGTGGGAATAGGAATAGGAATAGGAGTGGTAGAACCCCATGGGACAAACCTTTTGCGAGCAGAGAGCCTACGAGCAAGATCTTGATTGTCGTAAGCATCAGATGGTGGTTTAAACGGTTTTCTGCAAATAGCGGCAGCTCCATTGGTGGAATATACTCTCGGCAGCAACGATTGTCTCTTGACGATAAGGTTACCTTTGATTAGGGCTTCTACATTCTGAGATTTCCGTTGTGAAACTAGTTCAATTTCGGAATCAGAAGAAGAAGAAGACAACACTACGTCCTCGTCTTCCTCCAACATTCTCTCTTCCCCCGCACAGCCACTTTTCAATTTTATTTTCCTTTACCGCCAAACCAATCAATATACTCCTTCTCTCCCTCAACCATCCCAAAATAATTTACTCATTTCATTATTTTACACTAAAAAAAGTGTATAAAATAAAGGATTAGCCATTCACAATTTCATAAATACGGATAAAAGATATTGAATAAAATTATGAAATTAATATTAACTACAGTTTTAATTAGAAAAAAATAATTAACATTTCAATGAAAACTAAAATGGGTCGTTTTATGACATCTTTTTTACAAACAACTCGGTTGTTTTGGGATGGAAGGAGTTTCGTTACTTCGTAATTTTTTAAAGGGATTGTCTAAAATGTGCAGCATTGCATATGTTAAAGTTACTAAAAATAGTAAATTTTTATTGAAAATAAATAATTATTTATTAAAAAGTTATGTATTTAATACAAAATATACAAGTTCCAATGCAAAGTTATTATTTAAAACTTATTAACATGTGATAATTTGCACATGATAGAAAAACCTTTTTTTAAATATAATTAGACGTAAGCATTAAATAATACTTTATTCGTCCTAAATTATGACTCGTTTTACAATACCAATAAAACATTAATGTTACTTTTTTCATAATAACATTGACTATTTATTATTATTCTTTCACTTCTTTAATTTGTCTTTTTCATACAATTTAATAAGGACAATTTTGTAAAACAACTCATAATATTTATTTCTCATTAAAAATTAATTACATTTTTTAATACATATAAAAGGATCATAACAACTTATAATTTAAGACGAATGAAGTTTTAACTTCTATCGACTTAAAGGACCTGTCTCTACAATTACATATAGATATATCCTATTCATGCACAGATATATTATTATTTATTGATTTTGTTAGGTCTGCAGCAACTTAATCTAATTATTTTCCTCTAAAATGTTGCATTAGCTTAACAGCAATTTAACCTAACAAATTCCATCTAAAATGCAGCGCACCAATTCAACCTAACAAATTCTCTTTAAAATGCAGCAATCTCTAATATTTCTCCTCACTGATGAGCTTTTCATTCATATCATGTTGTGTCATCGTTTGTATATATCTATTGTTTCTGTAGACTTTTTTTATTGACAAATTGTTGTACACTTATTTAATACGTTTACAAACAGAATACCCTAATTTCCATGCAAACTTGGCTACCCTAATTTCCATGCAAACTTCGCTATATATAGCAAATCCTAAACCGTATTCCTTGTTTATTAATTTTATTAGAATCTCTTACTCTTTAATCTTATTAGGTTTGCAACAACTAAACCTAAAAAATTTCCTCCAAATAATATGCACTAATTGCTAAGTGCTAACCCTAATTATGTATTTCCTTCCAACACTTCTTCAATTTGAAATTCAAAAATTTTTGTTAGAAACCATGAACTGCATTAAATTACATCTATTGCTATACCCTTTGAAAAATACACAGCTCTTCAACCAAGCACACATCTTCAAAATAATTAATACATTGTATAATCTCTTCTATTATTAAATTTTATGATATATGCAAATATGATATGTATTTGGTTGGAAAAATATATTATTACTTTTAGTAAATATCTAAGTGTAATTATTCTTTTTAGAGTTGTACGTGTAATTTAGAAATTCTATTAATGGAAGTGACTTTGTTTTTCATGTTAGGAGAAATTTAAAACAATTATTACAAGTTAATTTTTAATGTTTAACTATAAAAGTAGTAAATAAAATTGACTCGTGCAACAATATAATATTGAATTCTTTTTATCTTTTTTCTTTATGATTTTTTTAAAAAAAGTGAGAAGATATTGCCCCAATAATATATTGTGATAAAATAAAATTACAGTCTTTAATTGATTAGTTTTTCAAAACTAAAATGTAAAATTTGATAAGATTCAAGTGTCATTGAAGGACATAGTAAGACAAATTTGATTGTAATCTTGTATCTCTAATAATCTAATTTGCGTTTATTGATCGGCTCATGATCTTACGGGTTAGAGGTTATTCACTGGTCTCTATTATAGTCGACAAGACTCGTGCGTCGCACAGATCAAAAGTCTAGTGTGTGTGTGTATATTAGGGGGGCTGCTAACTTACTTTCACCCAAAAACATGAAGGAGTAAGTTAGCAAAGCCTACTCCCACTTACCTTTTACTAAAAACTCCTTTGTATCTTGAATAAACACTATTTTAATGAATGGGTATTATTGTAATTTTCTTTTATAATTATAATTTTTTTTTTTTGCAAACATTGTTTTTTAAGGATGCTAGTTGCTAGGACACCGTTTACGTTTTCAGTCTTTTTCCTGAACTTCAATGCAATTCTAGCCTTTCTATAAATCCAGACAGACAAAAGAGTGTGTGGGAAATTTCGATGGAAAAGGTCAGTGGGCGGAAGTAATATATTGTTCTAGGAAAAACATCAACGTTCTTTTCAATTGTTCCGAGAAAAACATCAAAATTCTTTTCTATTAACAAAATTACTAAATTATCTTTTACTAATAACTAACTCAAAAGTGTGTAATTGGTTTTTTAGTCAAAAACAAATGAGAGTATGCTTGCTAACTTAGTCCTTCATGTTTTTGAATGAGAGTAAGTTAACAGTCCCCTATATATTATTAAAGAAAAAAAAAGTTAAATGTTGTAAAGTTAGTTGTAACATTTTTTTTTAAAGAAAAAAAAGGTAGCCTAGCAGAGCACCAGGACAACTTGTTTAATGTTTATATCTCACACCAACAAATATTTATTTTTCTTCTAATTGGGTTTAGTGTTTAATATTGCTTCCTGTCTAACCTGGGAGTCTCTAACATGGACCTCCAAAATAAGGTCCATTGGTGGACCTGTGCAGATTACCTACTACAACCCCATCATCAATTTGGTTCTTTTTATAAGGAATCGTCAATTTAGTTAAAAAGTTTAATTTAATAAATTAGCCTTGAGTGTATCCTCTCCCATCCATCACTATCTTTCTTTCGTTGCAGAGCCACTTTACATCGTTTCACATTTCTCGTTGTAAGTTCATCCAACTCCACCTCACCATTCTTCAAGCACTCGTCGGCGTGAAACAATTCTCCATGGGAATCGATTTATTTAGTTTTTATATACATTGGCATTAAAAATAAAACATCAAAAGTATTATTATCTTTTTGTTTCTTTCAAGTCGTCATCCAAGATATTATAGAAGACAAAAATAAAAAATTGGGCGTAACATATGCGAATTAAAGGTTACTTTTCATGAAACAATCTTGAGCTACTGGACAAAAAGAAAAAGGGAAAGGTTCAACACAGAATAATGACTATGAAGTCCAATCTCAACATATTTGAGTAGGAAATTATTTCATGGTTATTGTCTACTCTAGATACCTGGATGCAAAAACTCATTCTCTTTCCTTACCACCAATCCTCACAAGTAAATTCTTCAATGCTATGTGATGCAGTATATTTATGTATATCAAAAGTAAGTATTTATATATCGTCTCCTCAGGGACTAGTGCGATATCATAGACTGTTCGACATCGATTATCATTCTAAGTTGAAAGAGTAATTTGTTTGTTTGTTTAAAATCTAAGTATCTATGTTATAAGATTAAAACTTGAGATTAATAGGGCGTGAAACTTGTTAGGATTAGAGTTCCT
>Ga0315914_1003827_pt1 | contig 22694 bp, 14 predicted proteins | sample MpolenodulesMG_FD_203920 | JGI IMG/M metagenome (GOLD analysis project Ga0315914, IMG submission 203920) | Medicago polymorpha root nodule microbial communities from Los Angeles, California, United States - elongated nodules | ecosystem: Host-associated > Plants > Roots > Nodule | place: USA...
ATCTCTAACTTTTCTTATAGCATCCAATAGCTCAGGTGTTGTATTTTTGTATTGTATTTTTCCAATGCATATGAACACAGTAGTTACTAATTTAAGTTGAGTCACAAGGTTCGCTGCAACGTAATTCGAAGAGGCATAAACTAATTTGCCTTTTTATTTGGTATGTACTGTATAATTACTTAAAAACTCTTTAAATTAATAATTATTAATTTATCGATAAATTAATAACTCTCTAAATTAATAAATTTCTCCGGTCCTAACATTATTAATTTATAGAGTTTCTACTGTATTTGGTAACAACCTCTTCACTATGAGCTTATAGCTTATTTTACAAGCTTATAACTTATTTTTCAGACGCTATTTCAAGTAGTTCTTGAGCTTATAGCTTATTATTTAGGCTTAATTGCACTTTTCGTCCTCGTATTTTGGCCAGTTCACGAAAATGGTCCTGCCTCTTTCAAATCGAACAAAACCGTCCCTAAATTATCATCTTTTTTGCAGTTTTAGTCCTACCTCCTATTTTCAACTCCAAAAGCGCACATAAATGACAGTTTTAGTCCTACCACCTATGCTCAACCATGAAATAAACAAGGAATAAAACATGCGGGTACAAGGAATCTACTTTATTCAGCACACTAACCAAAAAACCCTAATTTCTAAGACATGTTACCCGAAATTAGGGTCTTAGAAATTAGGGTTTTTTGGTTAGTGTGCTGAATAAAGTAGATTATTTGTACCCGCATGCTTTATTCCTTGTTTATTTCATGATTGAGCATAGGTGGTAGGACTAAAACTGCCATTTATGTGCGTTTCTGGAGTTGAAAATAGGGGGTAGGACTAAAACTGCAAAAAATATGATAGTTTAGGGACGATTTTGTTCGATTTGAAAAGGCAGGACCATTTTCGTGAGGTGATCAAAATGCGAGAATCAAAAGTGCAATTAAGCCTATTATTTATCATCTTTTATTCCATTTTTGCCCTTGTTATTTAACCAAAAATCCCATTTTATCCTTTACAGTAATTATTTCTAAAACGAATTTACATATATCAATGGAGGCATGCAGCCACTCTATCAATACATGAACCATTCCATTTTATTTATCCCTCTATCTGTACATGAACCATTGTGTTTTATTTATCCCTACGATCTCTTCCAATTGATTTTTCATTTGGCTCTTTTAAATTTTAATAGCACCGATTTTTGCCCTTCAAAAGATAATTATTCAAAAATAATATTTAAACTAATGTAACCATTTATTAATAAATTTTGAATTATATTTGTATTAAAAAAAGTTCACTATTATTTATTTTTTAAAACTATATGTCAAAGATTAATTATTATGTGCCAAGTATATTTTATTGCTACGTTTAATTATTTATAAATTATGGACACTGAAAATTGAAAATAAAAATAAAATAACTTTTTAGGATATAAAATTAATTTAATAATAATATATACAAGATATATCAAATTAATAGAATTAAATTTCTAAATTTTAAATATTTAAATATTAATTGATAATTTTTTTAATGTGAATTAAGAATGTCATTTTATGTCATTTTACATTTATCAGTTAGTTGAACCGCTGATTTTACCAAACAGTTTAATTAGCCTATCAGCTATCAACTATAAGCTATAAGTTATCAGTCATCCGTTATAAACTATAAGTTAGCTTATCAGCTATCCGCTATTTTTACCGAATAGAGCCTAATAGAGCCTGTAACTCTTTTTTAAACATGATACAAATTCAAAGATCAACCAATCTTGATTATAGTACTTAATAAGAACTCATTATTTCCAACCTAACACTTCACACAAATTTTTATATGAGACTCATTAATAACTTTATGTCATCTATCAATAACTCTTCATCATCACATTTCAATATTTTAATATATAAATATATGAGGCTCACAAAGAAAGAGTGGGTCTTATATGAGACACTATTAGTTACCCTTTTGAATGTCTCTTCACAATGGAGGTACCTATAAGATACCAATGCTTATTGACATAAGATATCTCACGCTAGATGGTCTAAGTGTGTCAATTGTGTACAAAGTAATAAAATTTATAAGAGATTTGTCTTCACATATAATAGCAATTAAACAATCTTTGATTAAAAAGTAAAATTGGGGAGATTTTAAGAGTTGGTTTACAAAAGAAATTAAATGAGATTCGGATTAGAATGATGAAAGGTGATTATTAGAATGATGAAAGATGATTAGAATTTCCTGAATCCCTTCTATGTTCTTGTTTCGTAATACTAGTTCTTAAACAATTTGATACCTATATTCACGACACTTTAACAAAACAGACCAATAAAATTTTCTTGACTCAAGATCTAGTTTATTTAATATAGAACCTTAATATCTTACGTGAAACTCATATTATCAAAAACTTTACCAACGATTAAACTATCAACCACACTAACTAATTCTCAATGTCTAATTAATTAGAGAACACTATGTCTAGTTCAAGTTATAAAATCTAGGGTTAATAACGAATTATAATTTAGAATCAATTCAAAGTAGACAGTGAAAAACATTAAGCACAAGATATAATGAATAAACAAGTTCAAATTACATTAATAGAGGACACCATATACTATATGATTCAGACAATACCATAGAGGTTCAACATTCGACCCTAATATCAACTTTTTGTTTTAGTTCCTTTAAAAAAAAATTTCAACTTTTAGTCTCGAAAACTTTTCATCTTCACTTTTGATCTTTCCTGTAAAGTAAAATCATATGTAAAATTCATATTTTTGAATAAAATTTTGTAGAACCATTCATAATATTATAAGAATGTTTTCCAAAAAAAAATTGAATTTTTTAACAAAACATAAATTTAATATGAATTTTTATACTTTTGACGGTTAAAAATTCATATTTAATTTTTGTTTTGTTAAAAAATTCTATTTTTTTTTGGGAAAATATTTTACAATATTCTACACAATTTCATTAAAAAATACAAAAATTAACTTAAAATAAGGACCAAAAGTAGTGATTGAAAATTTTATAGGGACTAAAAGTGGAAGAAATTTTTTAGAGGGACTAAAACGAAAAGTTGGTATATTTATAGGAAGCAAAATCATATTTAACCCATAATTTAATTACTCATAGTAACAATATATATTCAAAGAAAATACAAAGTTGCTTGGCAACTCAAAAACACGGTACTTGAACTCTAGGTATGTCAGTTGGTTATTATAGATTGTAAAATAGATTTTGTGTTTTAAGTTTTGATAACAAAAGGCCTGTTATAATTTCAATGTTTGAGGTCTTTGTAGAGACTGCAATAGAATCACATTGTTCTATAACTTTTTACAGTATAAAGTATTGTAAAGCAAATTACTCATGTGCTCTCACGTAATTAGTCTCACTTTATTTATCATGTGGCCTGCTACTATCATGAATTTGTGAGAGCATTTCCAAAATATGTTTGAAATGTTTAATACTTATAAAAGGTCTTAGCAATAGTCCAGTGTTTGTATGTGTTGGTGGGTACTATGCAGACTAGTGTTCTTGCTTCTGCATTTTGAATTGTATGATTGTTTAATAATTACAATGGACATAAATTCAAAAGACGCATCTAACACGATTCGAACCACATACATTGAGTCAATGGAGACAAATTCAAAAGACGCACCTAACGCGATTCGAATCACATACATCGAGTCAAAAGGCCACAATGTCAAACAACATACGAAACCATCATTTGTGTTGTATTGTGAATGTTAATGATATTCAACAGTTTGGTATGAACACTTTAGAAACAACTCTAAAAGTTATTTTTTTTCGTTTACCAAATGGTATGAGTTTCTCTATGAATAAAGGATCTCTAGAGGAAGAAAACATTCAAAATTCATGATTTTCATGAGGCGAATCTACGTCAAAATATTTCTAAATCATTTCCTCTTTTCTCTAATGCACGAGAGTAATTGAGACAACTTTATGATGTAAACTGTCATTAATTGATACACGTGGAGTGAATGTGCATTCCATTTCAAGGATTTCAAAGTATTTGAAGGAGATTCACGGATATTCCTTTTGCATCAAATTTACATGAACTGGTGGAGACATATAAAGATTAATGTGTCTACGAAGGAGTTGGATATCCTTTAAAATTATTTATCTAACCATTGTTAGTTCAAGTTATTGCAGTATTCTTCAACACAATATCTCACAAAATTATCTTTAGGTCAATTAGGAAGATAGACAAATTTTTGAAGCCTTTGATACAGTGGAAGTGAAGATTGACATCATGGTTAAAAGGAAGGATAAGTTTGTCGATTAAAGTGGATTTTGAAAAAGCTTACGATTCCGTGAGCTAGTGTTATCTATATTATATGATGCAGAGGATGAGGTTTGATGAAAGGTGTTGCGGTACAAACACGCTTCAAGAAAGGTTAAATAACCTTTTGTACTCCCTTCAATGAATTTTTGCTTATCAATAAAAAAAACCTAAGATAGGCAACATATTTCATCCTAATATATATACAGAATAAGAGTAAATATCATATATCACCTACATCTTCATGTTTGTATATCTATTATAGCAGTTCTTATATCCTTACATTCTCATGAGTGATGACATATGAAAATTAAGTTTAATGAGCCTCATTCAGCTTGGACAGCAAAAAGAGACTGCTAGAAGAAAGAAAGACAGAAGCACAGAAGCATAGCAAATCCACGGGAGTTAGAATAGTAGCCTTCTTACTTCTGTCAATCAAACCAATCAGAAGCAGCATCACTATCACATGACCAACCTTGGTTTTTAGGTCATTTACTGTTTTTATATCCAACCATTTTGGTCGTTCCTGAGAAGGAGAAACAATGGAATTAGCATCAAAGATAATTTATTATCAAGAGTTTCCTATATTTTGTTAATTATAAATATAACATTTTTATTGTTTTAGCACATAATTAAACTTCATTTGTTTTTAGTTATATCTATATTAAAAAATAGTAACAAATTGTTTAGACTTAAGTGGTTAATAAGCCCTAACTAAAGATGAATCATTAAGAACTCGAATTCGAATCCTAACTAAAGCAATCATTAGCCGAACTCTACTTACCTCTTAGTCATATTCCACATTAGAAGTGAGCCTTTCCCTTGAGAACAAGGGGGGTAAGACCAAAAAAAAATTAACATTTATAGCATGCTTTAAAGTTCCTGGGCTAAATCAACATGATTTTATATTATTAAGGTTTAAAAAAATATAAATAGAAATTAATCATTCCCTGAAAAAAAAAATATAGAAATTAATCATAAAAAATGTCCTGTTTTTAGAAAATTAAAGGATATCTAACCACCTCCACCCCTTCCTTTTTTTTTTTTTTTTTTAATTTTCCAAAAATAATTTTATTCTTTGCATGTTTTCCTCCATGTGTATGTGTGATTCTGCTTTTAGAACAGAAAAATTGATTTTGGAGATGTAAAATTAACTTTGACATGTTAGGATATTCTCGAGTAATTTGATTTCCCTTCGAGAATCGATTACAACAACTTAAAAAACTAGAACTTGGAGCTTTTTCCTCTATGATTGATTTTTCACTTAGAATTTGTTGTTCAACTAACTTTTACAAGAATGTATCCTAATGTAACTTTCTTTACATTTAACTCATTTTTAAGTAAAATCAATTTTACTCAATTAATTTTTTTTAAAATCAGTTTTTGTCACTGCATAATCAAACACAAAACTCAATTTAGCTTGTCCTAAATGCAGCAGAGAGACAGTAGCAATACCACTAAAAGGTATGACTAAAAGCTAACCTTCAAAGTGAATAAGCCAAATAGATTTGATCTATCCGAAGGTTTTTGATCTGGCAGAGAGCTTGCACTATCAAGATTACTCACAAAGAGCTCATAGAGACCCATTCCAAAGACTAACATAACCGTTCCTAAAAGATAGATATCTACATGAACAATGACGTAGCAGTTAGAAAGAAGAGAAGCACAAATACATCCCTCTTAAAACAATCACAACACCAAGATTACTCACAATGAAGAATTATGTGTTACATAGTTAAGAAATAGAACAATAAACTAACTGTACAAACTTTTAGGAGTTTAACTTTAGAGACACTCACCAAGAGCTTCTATCAGCAATTGAATTACTTTACTTCGGTTTACAAAGTATCCCATAAAAGACTCTGCGACAAATGCGGAGCCCTGCATGTAAAATTGAATAATGCATTTAAACAAAATTCATCAACATAGCATACTCATTGTAATATTGCTTAATTTTTCGAAACTTGTTCAATTGATTCAACCAGTTTGAGAAAGTGTATAATCTTCTAAGAATGAAGTTAGTTAAGTTTTCGAGTTTCAAATATGCACACTTTCCTTTATTCTTACCAAGGGTTAAGCCTGACATGTACTTACGGATAGTTTGAGATTTGATTCAGTGTATGAAGTAAAACAATAAGAATCAAATAGAATCTATACCTATGAAATCATTAAAAAAAGGGCAAAACATAGGTGCATTTTCTTAGGTGTTTTTCGTATGGATTGCTTAGTTAAGAACCATACGGTTTGTTTTATTTTTGAACAAATGTGATGGATGGAGGCATATCAAATTATGACCTGGAAATAAAATACACTGTTTGTTTTATTTTCTTAGGTGTTTTTCATATCGTTCTTAACTAAAAACAAACTTTTATTGGTTGTAACATACCTTGAGAACATTATATATTTGAGGAAATCATGGATTATTTAGTTAAGAATCATACGAAAAAACCTAAGGAAAATTCATAGATATAAGATCAAGAATGATTAAAACTATTTGATTCTTATCCGCGCAAAGCCTTTATGTGAATAACTCGTTTGTAAAATGCAACTCATGCAGTTGAGAACACTGAATGTGGTCACTTTCTGAACCCCTGAATCATCTACTATCAAACTAGTTTGTGACCAACCAGCCATTTTGAAAGCTAGGGTACTGTGGAACTTCTCTTGGCGCCTGCGGTTATTTGTGTGGGAAGAAGATTTGTTTGGTAACTTATTGTTGGAGTTGGATGGATTTGATGTGTGGAAGTGGAGGTTAGAAGAGAGTGGAAATTTTACGGTGAAATCGTCGTATGACAAGTTGGAAAGTTCAATTTTGTTGGAAGACAAATGGCGGGAGGAAGAAAGGAAGGTTTTTTCTTGCTTATGGAAAAGCCCGGCTCCTTCCAAGGTAGTAGCCTTCTCTTGGAAGGCTATTCTCAACCGTATCCCATCTAGGTTGAATTTAGCATTGAGAAACGTTCTTCCGGAGGAGGTGGAGACGAGGTGTGTTTTGTGTGGGGAGGGTGAGGAATCAACGCTTCATTTGATGCTTCATTGTGAAGTGGCTTCGAAAGTTTGGTCTAAGTTAATGACTTGGATGGAGGTTTGGTTCATAAACCCTCCAAACATTTTTATCCATTGGGAGTGTTGGAGCAGGTGGGAGCATAAAAAGAGGATTAGGAAAGGGTTATGGTTGATTTGGACAACTACTGTTTGGGCCATTTGGAGGGCTAGGAACAATATCATCTTTAATGAGGGTATAGTGGAAGTCGACCGTATAGTGGAGGAGGTTAAGGTGTTGTCCTAGCGTTGGGTTATGGAACGGATGAAAATTCAGCCGTATTTCTTTTATGAATGGTGTTGCAATCCGAGGTTTTGTATGGCAAGATAGCCTCTGCCCGAGCCACGGTGAAGAGGTGGTTTTTGGTTATTTCTCGGTCTGGCCAGGTTCTTGTTGTTGTGGGATTTGCGGACCTGTCTGTTACTGTGTTGTTGTTTTTGAGCTGTTGCAGGTCTGGTGCGGCAGCAGTGTGGTGACCAGAATTGTAGCAATTTCCGCTGCGGCTCTGATGTGCTCCTGCAGTTTTTCGGTTGGTGCTTGGGTGGAATAGGCTGTTATGGGATTTAGTGCTGATTGTGAGGCAGGAGTATGCTGTTGTGGGATTTAGGGAGCAACTGTTAGTTTTTTTCTTTGTTAGAGAATTATGTTTTGCTGCCTTTTTCTTGGTGTATACTGCAGCCTCATTTTCTGTTCTGCTGGGTTGTTTTGGTATGGGATGGCTTCTTGGTTAGAGTAACCATGAGGCAGTTGGGGGTTTAGGGAGTTGTTTGGGTGATCCGCCTATATTCGGCGCCCTTGTACTTTGGCATTTTTTGGCTTTTTCCTCAGGTTTTGTGCGCCTTGCACTTCCCCTCGTCAATAATATTAGCTGATTAAAAAAAAGGCTTTATTTGAATATGGTCGATTTTCTGGCTTTATTTGAATTTGGAATTCTGCTTAACTTAAGTTTAAAAGCTATCTCATAGGGAGAGGTTTCCACGACTAGACATTGGTTGAGGATTGTCCCACCTCCAAACCACAAAAGCACGCTATTGAAAGCGCACAGAACTAGAATCATGTAGTCTTCTCTGGGTTTTCTTGTTTGGACCATTCTAACAATCATCCCATTGACAAGTACAATAATTTTGGTAAATTTGATCAACTTATAATTAAAGTTTGAAATTGATACCTTAATGAAGCATAGAATTGATCCAACTAAAGACCCAAAAACTCCAAGAATAGCAAGAAACCGGCATCTATAAATCACCTACACAATACATCACACAAAAATCAACAGCTAAAAATCAAAATTCAAAACCATTTCAAAGATAATAACAAACAATTAAAGGCTTAATTGTATTCATTAATCATGCATAATTTTGAATAGTTGAACAACCAAAACAAAGGAGAAACCACAAACTCTCAACACAAGTCTTACAACCAGTTTGGATTGGCTTATTTGACCTTATCTGCTAACATAAGTTTTGTAAGACTGTTTTATAGAACTTTTGAAAACAACTTATGATATTTTTCATACACTGTTTTCAGCTTATTTTCATAAGTTCTCCTAATTAACTACTTAAAACAGCTTAAAATTTAACTTGCTATAGAAATAATTTATACATAAGTGCGTATCTTATCATGATAAGAGCTCGTGTTATAAGCTGCAAATAAGTTATTTATCGACACATGGCTAATCTTACCTTCTCAATGCCTTCTTCTATGCCTTCCAACTTCCCTGGCATCTCCTGATGAGATACAACAGAATCAAAACCAGAATTTGAAGCAACGAGCGAGGATGAAGGATTCACAGCAGATGAAGAAACAGAAGCTTCTGAACTACTACTGCACACAAAATCTGAAAACCTGAAACTTTTATATCCCAACACAGAGACCCTTTTGCCATAACAGCTGAAGATAGAATTTTGACAGTGAATTAAAGATGATGGTGTTATAGTAAATGGTTTCTGCACCAATGCCTGAGACAGTTTCATGGTTGGGAATTCAGAAAGTCAAGGTTGTTGGTTTGGAAAATGTACCAAGAGTTTTTGTGTGTGTGCATGTATATGTCTGAAAAGTATCAGTGTCAAACACAAGGATGGAAATTTGAGATGAATTTGGCTTTGTCTTTGGTTTGGTGCCACTAGTTGTTTGGAGAGAATTGTGTGAGTCATTGTCTTTCTTTTTCTTTTACTTTTTTTTTCCGACATGTAATCATAAATATCTTGTTGGATTTTTTGTACAATTCAACACATGTACGAATCCAAATTGGTTGAACTCACTCTCACCATACATCTATATCACACATGACACATTCTCAATCAATAGTTAGTAAATTACATGGAATAGAAATCAACTGCTGAGGTAAGTTTAACGGATGAGGCTAATCTTTCCGCAACGTGATGAATCAATATTCAAATGATAATTGAAATAAGTGTTTAGATTTCAAATTTGTTTATCTTAGATAAAATTAACTCTAGTAAAAAGAGTTTATAAGAAAACCAAACAATTGGGCAGTTAATAAGCTCCATCAATGATGAATAGTTCGAAAGAAATTTTTTGACACACGAATACATCAAAATTCGACGACAAATTTGGTGGTTAACACAATTAAAATATGTGAGTATCTATGTTTGGTTTATGGTTAATAAATATGACAAGTTATCACAATCTATTAAGAACAATTAGTCACGATTTTGAATATAATTTATTTTATCAAATATGTTGAATATTATTAATCGCAATTTTCTTGAGACAGTAAAAAATAGTTGCAATCCTTGAAAGATTTTGAATTACGCATAAGAGAACTTGTGTTATGTAAAAATTACATCAACTCCCGTAAATTTTAATCCTCGAAAGATTATGAATCTACTCCTACTCCAAGTTGTTTTAATGTAAGTAATGTTCAAATTCATAATAAGATTTTACATTTTTTTTTTAACATCAAAGAAATTTAAGAGATGGCGAAAACCAGGATATTCTATCTCACACAAAAAGGAAAGAAAATTTGCTCTTTAGGTAGACTGATTTGGTCACAGACATCCCAAATTTACCCTTTTATCCTAACGGCGGTTAACAATCGTTTATCATTTGCATCCAACAACAGTTAATTGTTGTTCGCTAATTGCTCGATGACAGCTAAATGTCGTGCATTCTGGTCTTATACCATAACATCAACCTCCCTCTATTGATCAAAACACGTAAACATGGTTTGCATGCAACAATCAAATGAAGAAGTTAGTTTGAAATTATGTTAAAATTATGTTTAATGTTTGTTTGTCATAAATGGATATTGAGTGGTCTTGTCCAATTATGATTAGAAGCATTGTTTCATCTTTGAATATCTCTTTGCCTATCTTATTTATAAATGTATTAAGTGGTCTTTCAATTTCTCTTTGCATGTGTGCTTGCTTGAAAATGTGTTTTCTCTCGGGACCATCGTAAGCAGGCGAACAACAGTTAACCGTCGTTTGAGGTATTTTTTGTTAGTGTAAGGTGCTTGAGAGCAATTAAGGAAGTTTAAAGAGCAATTTTCGTAAGGGAAAACAAACGAATGTAACAAGCTAGATCACAAATCCATCTTTGGACCAGACCATGAAATCTGAAGATTTCTTTTTAGGCCCCCCTCATATCTCTTTATGCCCCTTAAAATCATGAAATTGTCCTTAATGACACGTCCTGTAGATAACTACCGGATGTTCATTTTTAAAAAATTACATTTTGTACACCTGATGTTCATTTTAAAAATTTCTATTTTCTACCTCTGATAGATAACTACCTGACTATTGGCCATTTAACCTTTTGTTTTACATAACAAACAAACATCATCCAAACTTTATCTCTCATCTCTCCACCAGCTAACTCCCTCCACCATTTCACTCTGATAACCTAACCGAACCACCAATCTCAACCCACTCACCCCAGGCGAACGTGGAAACTTTAACATGTGCCCTAAGGGTATAAGTTTGCATGACCCATAAATTTTATCAATTAAATGTTTATAAGAACTCCTCAACAAGATTTATTTTGTTTTATTGACTTTAAAGCTTTCATTTGCTTTGCATTTGTATCATTTTCATATCGTTTGTGTTGATAGCTAACTACAAAGCGCCAATATATATTAATCAAGAACAAGAACAAAACGAAGAATATTATTCATTATATGGTTCACTACCCTTAATGACATAAACATAAAGCCTCCTAAAAAAGTGTTCTTCTGAATACAATAATGTTGTGTCAACAAGCAGGATTGAAATATCTCCCACAAAAGCAAAGAATCTAAAGACTCAATTTTATTACAGTTAAAATGGTACGCATTAGACAATTTCATCATTATAATATTAACAAATTTAATTTTTTTTTTCTGTTCACATTTACTCTCTCAAGTTAATCTAAAAAAAACTAATACAACCATAAATTTCTCCGTAAACCAATTAAAATTTTATTAACTTCAGAAACTAAATTATCTAATAATACTAATTTTTGACTAAATTTGTATGAGGGTTGAACATAGAGAAGCATAGAAGAGAATGAGAATGAGACTATGTCCAATTTTGTGTATACATAACAATAACATAGTCAAAACAAAATGGAAACAAAGAATTATTTGGATTGAGAAGTGCATCGTGAAGGAATATAACTACCATTAAGAGGATGAAATTTAAGTTGACACTCAAGTTTACACCCGAATTTAAAAGAACCAAAAGGTCCAATTCTCCATTGAGTTCTAGCATCACCCTTCAAATCAAACCCAACAATATTTCTCTTCCATGTGTCATCAACATCCTCAATCTGATCAGGAGTCAAAGGAATAGAAGAAGATTGAACAACATAATCCAAATACCTAGAACTATTCTTAGGAACATCAAAAGGGTCAGCAACCATAAATGCTATACCTTGTCCTTCATAGCTAAGTTTCAATTTTATATTAGAAAATGTTGCATGTGCCTTAAAATTACCATTTTTCGCCATGACACGGATGTTTACTTGTGTTTGAAGAAGGCCAGCATAGTCATTTCTGAAAAGATCTAAATGAGCATTTGCTATGCTTATTGTAGGGACTCTTGGATGAATTACTATGTAACCAATAAAGACTACTACTCCTCCAATTACAACTCCTATGGCTATTATTGTGCATAGAATTGCCAATAGCCAAATAAAGATGTTGGTGTTACCATTTTGATGAGTTACTAGTCTTTTTTTGGGTGGTCTATTACGAGGTTGATGAGTAGGTTGAGGTTGAGGTTGAGGACGATCAAGATGATGAGCCTCATGGTCTTGATTAATGTTATGGGGGGAAGGCATGGAGATTAATGATGTGACAGAAATTAAAACCAACCCATGTGGGGTAATATGTGAGTTTTATTATGTTGAGGGGGTGAGAGTACTTGAGAGGGAGGAGATTTGGGAAATTGGAGAAATATGGGTTCTTTATCTCTAATTGGTGGGAAGGTTTTGGTATCTTCTTTTCCTAGCTTTAAAGCATTTGTCCCTTGCATATGCTAATTTCTTTTTATATATTTTGTTACCTAGTACTCCAATTAGGTTATTGGTTTTCTTTTCTTTTGGTTACATAAGAGAATCTTGGTTATTGTTGTTTTGGCTACTGTATTAATGCTAAAAAGTATATAAAATGATTTTAATGCATTTGTTTTACCCTTTTTCTTATACTTGTTTAGGAAAAAAGTGAAAACGGAACAAAGAAATGTGTTTTGTAAGAGTGTTTTTGCTAACTTGTTCAAAGAATTTGTCTAAGAATGATAAAATAAAAATAGTGAGTGAATATTATTGTATAAAAAGTAAATACCAAACTTGCATGGAAGAAGTTATCAACTCTTTTACTTGTCGATTTCCTGGCTTTGAAGCTTTAACACGATCATTGGGTAGTGAAATTCAATGGATCTTCCCTTGCTAAGTCGGTGTGTTGATATTTGAATTAATAAACCATTAAGCATTTACTTATTTATTATTATTTTATACATAAACAAAAATGCATGCCTAGCTATTCTTCTTGCAGAAATATGGTAACCTGAACTCCTCCTAGTATGTGCATCTAAGATCAATCCCAAGGAAGGATTTGAAATGGGCCTTAGTTCATAGGATTCAGAAGATTTCTTTTTAGGCCCCCTCATAACTCTGTAGGCCTCCTAAAATTACAAAATTGCTCTTAATAACATATTTGTATAGATAACTATCGGATGTTCATTTTAAAAAATATTATTTTTTACATCCGATAGATAACTACTGAATGTTCATTTTTAAAAATTTCATTTTATACTTCCGATAGATAACTATTGTATGTTCATTTTAAAAAATTCAATTTTGTACCAACTTGAATATGCACTCAACTTCCTATTTTAAGTATTCAACTTGCAATTTTTAAGCAGTTACTTCCTATTTTGCACTCAATTTACGATACATAATTTTTATATTTGAAACTTTAACTTGTACCCATACGACACATGTAAGCATTTCCTAAATTTATTTTTATTTGTTAACTAGTGTTTTGGGTGTGAATTAGGAAAATTGTTGTTGATTGTAGTTTTATTGTTTGGCTTGGAGGGGTCATTTCCTCCTGAGCTAAGCAAGCTCAAAAAGGGGGAAATCTTTTCAAAGCCATTGGCACTACCACCACGAAAGATAGGGATTGAATTGAATCAAGTTAGACACTAGAAAAGCCAATCATCTCATAATACCTTTACTAATTAATCGCACCTTTCTATCTATCTTTTCTTGTTGCTCAAGCCTTGTAACTTGACGTTTGGTACAACTTTTCCCGATAATTTTATGTCCCTGCAACTAGGCATGGCGATGGGGCGGGGGTGGGGACGGGTTTTACATTCTCCGTCCCCATACTCGATTCTCATATATTTACCCGTTACCCTACTCATACCCAACGGGGATGAGAAATTGAACCCCATCACTGTCCCCAACGGATTCGGGTATCCCCGCCCCATCTCAGTCCCGCATTGAATCATTTTTTTTAATAAAAAATAGCAGTTTCTTTTGCAACCCTTAGAGAAATGTTGTAATGCATTATCCAGCAATATGTTCACTTTAACATTTGTTAGACCGATTGATATTGTTGCTCCTTTAAATATCAATGGTATAACACGTCAATTATCAAACAAAATAACATGGCATATCAACATAAAGTAATTTTCTGCATTTGGGATGGATTTGGGTATGGGTTTGGGGTGGGTACTTATATACTTGTTATCCGTCCGCTGCCCGTTTTTTAAAATCGGGAAAAACTCAAACTCATTCCCAAACCCAGTCAAAACGGGGAAAATTTAAACTCACTTGAAAAATGTACTTAAACTCCAATTAATATGATGTACTTAAACTCATTCCCAAACCCGTTTCTCGAATGTATTAATTTTTACATTTAAACCCAAACTCAAAATTTAAACTCACTTAAAAAATAGTTAAATAAAAAATGATGTGGCTTCGCACGATTAGACGTTGGATACTAAGCATAATAAGTGGGGTCAAAATCAATAAAAAAAATGGAAGGTATGAAGGATACAGGTGCAAAACTTAAGAGACCAAAAGTATAATTAAATTAATAAGTAATAATTTATCCTCACCCAATTAAAAAATTTACTACCTAAATATAAAAAATTTGTCCTCCCAAACCAATGGTAAAAGTTTGACATTATTGTTAAGAGTCTCACATCAGATAGGAAATGACATGACAATATGATATGATTATAAGTGGGGGTAGTTTTCATCTCACAAGTCGGTTTTGTGAGGTTGTGTTATGTCCAACAATCATTTCTAAGATGGTATCAAAGTCTCTTCAAGATCCATTGAGTGACTCGCTATCAGGTTTCCGCTATCGGGTCACCCACCATTTAGGTCCACGAACCAAGCCCAAATGTGTTGGTCATGAGGGGTGTGTTAAGAGTCCCACATCGCATATGAGATAACATGACAATATATTTACAAGTGAGGGCAACATCACCTTACAAACCGATTTTGTGGGGTTGTGTTTGTCCCAACAACCATTTCTAAAAATTGTAACAACAATAACATAATTGTCTTCTTTTCTTTAAAATTACGACAATTCGAAATTGTTATCTTCTTTACCTTTCTTCTTGTATTTTGTAGATGAACTCCCCTACCATTAATATTTTATGCATTTAGGCATTTGAGATTGAGATATGGTGGCCCTCAATTAAATATGATGGTCCATATTCAGATTGTGCATGGGAACTAATTTAGTACTGATGCCTATGGACCATCGGAATTAAGCATTAGTCATATTCTTTTTTTTTTTTAATGATTCTTTTCTTTTGTTCTTGATTTCTTTTCATTTGTAAAAAAAATAGCCTCATCTTAACTAATATCTCAATGAAACAAAGCAAGAACTAAAATGGACACTGAAATGAATGCCAAAGAGACAAGGACACTCACTGGAGCTTCAATGAGACACGTTGCTCCTAAACTGAGATATGACTACGATGGATCAATGACCCACTTCATTAATAAGTCTCATGCATGCATTCATCTTTATTTTATTTTTTTGACAAACCATGCGTGCATTCATTTGTTTATATTATAAGATAAGATGTGTTGTTGAGGACAATTTTGTACACTGTTTATACTAGGATAGGATGTGTTGTTGAGGACAATTTTGTGCCGCCTTATTTTACAATTTTTGATAGCATGGAAATTTTTCATTAACAAGTGCAACCCAAAAATTGTTGGTTCATACTAGATTTAGTTAATTTCAACTCAATTCAAAAATGTTTTTGCTCGTCAGCTCGAACATTTGCGGGTGTAAATCTACTTTTTACATTGCTTTGTAACTGGTATTGTAAGATTCTTTGGGAGAGGTTGTCAATAAATATTGTACTTAATGGTCTTTGAAGGTAGAAGAGGGAATAGGAAGGCTTTCAATGGATGATATTGAAGAGGAAAAAATCAAGTTTACTTATTAATTTGATTTTTTTAATTTTATATTTATCAAGTTTTAATTTAAAATGTTCGATCTTGATCACACAATCTCTATCTCTATCTCTGATGATGTAGATGAATATTATTTACCAGTTTTTTTTTCAATGTTTTATTAAAATTGAAGCATTAAATGAATTCAGTGGTTGATTGATGTTATTATAGTCAAGGAAAATAAAAGGTGGCTTGATGTTACCATAAAAGCTTAACATATATATCCATTAGCATTTTACGTGGCAGCTGGTAAACACTTTGTTGCCACCTATGCAACATGCACTGTCTTCAAAACTCACATCAAACAGTTCAACACTACCAGTTTCCTTTCATTTCACAGGCACTTCCTCCTTCACTTCTTTGTCTCTCTCTCTCTCTCTGCACTTTCTCTGTTCTGTTCAACTATACCCAATTTCCACGCACTGCAATGTAAGTGTACCTTTCTTACTTCAAACCCAAATTTTACTATGAAAGTTCAATTTTTTTGTGGATTCATGACATGGGCTAATGCTTATGGATTATAATTCAAGTATATGCTTATGGATTTTTAGTTTTATTATATAAATTCTACCAATCACTGATTGTGGAAATGTGTTATTTGTGTAGCTATTTGATGTTATTATAGGATTATAGCATTTGTTAAAGCTTAATTATGAATTTCTGTTATGTTTAAAGTTCTAAATAATTTTATAACCCTAGATTGTACCTTTCTTATTCAACATAGAAGAATTCTACCAATTGTTCAGAAATTTAGTGTTTTTAGGTAAAATAATGAGACATTATATTTTGCAAGAATTCCTCAATGATTTTTCATATGAATTTACTGCTATTGCAGGATCCTATGATGAACTACATCCACCAAACACTATGGAACTTTTGAACATGTAATTAGTAAATTGGAGATCACTCAATTTAGTGATTAATGGCACTGATTTCTGAGCTTTTGGCTAGTGTAATGTTATTGGTGACAAGGGGTCTCTCTATGCTTAAGCAGGCATGCTTGTTTCCTTTCAGAATTGGATTAGTTGTCATTTACACTTGGACAGAGTTGGTTAGCACTGCAATAATCTTCAATGTGAACATACTATTGGGAATTATCTCATGGACAATTGGACTTATCTTCTTACCTGTAAGAGCTGTGAATGCCATTCAAAGGGAGAGACAGGTTAGTTCTCATTCTATGATTGTATTTGTTTTATCTATGTTGTGTGACCCTTGCATAATATAATACGTTTTGATCTAAAATGTTATATGATTAATTGGAGTTACTGGATTTTGTATCTGTGCAATACATTTTATCAAACACTGACACAGTCGCGGATACCAGATATAATACTTAAACACCGGTACTAATTGAAGAAAATGGAAGTGATTAAATGCAACCACGTGTATCAGCATTGTAATGGTGTCGAACATTGACATGTGTCAAACACCGGCCACGTCTTCAATATGAAGTGTCAATGCTATTAGATTTTTATATTGGGCCTAACTCATTAATACAAAGTAAAGTGATTTAAATGTGCAATTAAATCTGCTCAGTACTATCTTGTTTCAGAAAATATAATTGCACATTTACCTCACTTTACTTTACTTTCGGACCATATCTAATCTGATACGGTGTCTTAGAATTTTTGTTTTTCTCAATAGGTGCTACATAGAAAACAGTTCATTTTGGCTGAAATAATATTTGAATTCCAAAAAATTTCTTTGTCTTATTGCTGAAGGTTTAGCAATATAAAACAATATCAGATTAGATTAACCTTCTTACACAGCTTGCTTGAAATAATAGATATGATAATTGAGTTCCAGAGTAGTACTCCCTTTCTTAGTGCTGAAGGATGGATTGGATCTCTGTCAATTTCTGTTAATATCCTAACTAACTCTAACTCCTAACTAACAGAAACCTGCCCATTGGGCTTACCTAACATTATGCAGTTGGAACGAAAACTACATCGAGTGCAGACCGAGATGGAGAATCTAGAATGGAAGCAGGACAAACTTCAAGAACGGTTCCAAATGGCCGTCAAAGAGTGCAAAATGATGGAGATGCTACTAGCAGAACTTGAAGAGGAACATGATACGGCCATTGCAAAAATTGAAAACTTAGAGGGAAAGGTAAATATTATACGTCCATGTGCCTGCCTTGTAACTTGTACATCTTTTTATTTGCGCAGGTCCGTAGACATGGCTTCCGATCAACATTTAATATAGCGAGTGATATGTTAATATCAGCAATGTTCAAAAATTAAAACCACTACCGTTTTTGTTGACTTTGTCAATAATTTGTTGCTATCTCTTGTTGACAGTTGAGGGATCAGATAAACGAAAATCTCCGGCTTAAAGAAATTCAAGGAAAGGGATACTGGAACTCCAAAGATCAAAACATTGACAATGACCAAATGATTGACGAAACAAAGAGTGGCATTCCTCCTCCTACCCTGCTATGGAAATCCGGTAACGGCGAAAGTGAAGTTTCCCTTAAGGATTTTCTGATGCCCAAAGATATTTGGGAAGACGAGAACAAAACTCGAACTGAGTTGCTAAAACTCTTGAAAACAGGACAAAAATTGGCACCTGCTAATTCCACTGCTAAACCGGAACCAATCTCAAAAGATATAGAAGAAGTGAGTGAAGTGAGTGAAGTACTCAATCATCACCGAGATGTTGCTATTTCGCAATCAATTTTCAGCGCGGTTTTATCACTTATAGTTGGAGTGACTGTCTGGGAAGCTGATGACCCTTGCATGCCTCTTATTTTAGCTCTCTTTGCTGTAGTAGGCATGTCATTGAAGAGTGTTGTGCAGTTTTTCTTCAGCATTAAAAATAAACCTGCTTCTGATGCAGTTGCTCTTTTAAGCTTCAACTGGTTCATTCTTGGTACTTTAACCTACCCTACTCTACCAAGGATTGCACCTATGTTAGCTCCACTAGTGTTACGTTTTTTAGACCAAACCATGACACGGTTTGGTCTCTTATCATTAGTTTGATATTTTGTTTTCTTTATGGTTTGTGTTTTATTATGTGCAGTATAATGTGAAATTAGTCTCTTTTTGTGGTGTATAAGTGTATTGCTCGTACTGTTTCTAAAATACTGGAGTCTGTGTAATTTGATTGTCTGTGTAATTTGATTGTCTGTGTCTGTGTTGATACTCTTACTAAGAAGAAGAAAAAAAGAGAAGGCTACATCTGTGTATATAAGGAGATGCGTTCTTTCCTCTTTGCCATCTCAAATCCCTAATTAAGCAGCTCTTTCTTGGGTTGCACTCCAGTGACTTTGTGTCTGTCTCTTTCTTGACTAATAATTTTTCTCTCATCAAAATAATTTATTTTATTCATCTACCATCCTCTTTCATTATCTAAAATACACTGAAGTCACCAAAGTTACCAAAACTCTAAGTCACTCAATTATTTCCCCTCATTGTTCGTCGACTTCCGAAAACCCTAATTCAGCTGTCATGCAATCCTCGCCCGCATCACCGCAATTCACCGATTAAGTTACCTCACCCGCACAACTTCACCACAACCATCACGCCTTCTTTCTCCTGAGCCCATTTCCAAACCCTTCCATTTCTATCGCACGAACCCTTTTATCTCGACAAACCCTAATTCCCAATTCAGCCGCAATAACCTCAACCGCACAACTTCACCACCACCACCAACAACACTACGTTCTCTTGGACCCATTCTCAAACCCTTCTCATTCTATCGCACAATTCCACGTTCCTTTTTCACATCATTCCAATCCCACTTTTCTTCTTTTTTTCTCATCATCATCATCTTCTTCCTATGTCAAAGATTACCCCACCAGTGACTTCAATTTCGAGCCCCTCACCGGCTATAACAAATCTCTTGTCAGACTCAAGACGATGTTAGCTTTACCGTCCGAGCGTGTTCAGGACGAAAGTGTGCTTAAGATAAATTTGGAAGGGAATATATCTGATGGGCTCACGAGTAAGGTATTATCTCTTCCTCAAATTGCGATAATTTCTTGAAAGCAGCATATGATCCTCGTATTTCCGCTGTTTATCTTCATATCAACCATTTAAGTTGGGGTTGGGCTAAACTTGAAGAAATTCAAAGGCAAATTTTAAATTTCAGAAAATCAGGGAAAATGGTTGTTGCTTATGTCCCTTCAATTCAACCAAAAGAATATTACCTCGCTTGTGCTTGTGATGAGATTTTCGCACCTCGTGATGAAACTTTTTCACCTCCCCATCCTCAGTTTGGATGGTTTTTTGGACTTACTTTGCACGACTTGAGTCACCGCAGTTTTTTTAGAGGTCTCCGTTACAAGCCTTATAACTCTTTTTCTCGTGAGACCCAAACTGCACTGCAGGATCATATCTGTTCAAATTGGCTGGAGAGAGTCTCTTATCTTAGAGGGAAGAAAAGAGAAGAAGTTGAAGACTTGATAAATGAAGGTGTCTATGAAGTAGATAAACTAAAAAATGAGGGTTTCGTATCAAGTTTAGGGCATGATGATGATGAGGTTATCAATCTATTGAAGGAGAGACTTGGGGTGAAGTCACTCCCTATGATTTCTTTTGGAAAATACTCTAAAGTTAGAAAATGGACTGTGGGAATATCAGAGGGTAAAGAACAAATAGCCATCATCCGAGTCTCAGGGACTATGGGTACGGATATCGTCACAAGTAAGTTCATTGAGAAGATTGGTATGGTCAAAGCGATAAAGCACTACAAGAATTCCCCAATTTACTAACCAATTCAAAATTGCATTACTGAGAGATTTAGGCCCTCGGTAATTACTGGCGGAATAATCCTTCAATAACATTGAAAAAACCCTCAATAAAGTTACTGACGGAAATATCTGTCAATAATTCAGTGAGTTACATTACTGACGGATCAATCCGTTAGTAATATCAATAAAGAACCTACGATTTATTACTGGCGGAAATATTCCGCCAATAATGTAAAAGCACATGCATTTGCTTTACTGAGGGATGTAAATCCGTCAGTAATAGTATAACGATTAAATATTCCGTCAGTAATGCAACAGATCCGCCAGTAATGTAAACACACATGCCTTTTCTTTACTGGGGGATGTAAATCCGTAAATAATAGTATAATGGATTAAATATTCCGGGAGTAATGCAAGAGATCCGCCAGTAACACTATTACTTTCGAATCCGTCGGTAATATACATAATCCGCCAGTAATTAAAGCAATTAATCCGTCAATAGTCCGCCTTATCCGTCAGTAATGGTCGGTTTCCATTAATAAACGAATCCGTCAGTAATGAACCAAATCCGCCAGTAATGGTACGCAGTTTGATTTTTTTTAGCTGGATGTACTCCTTCACAGAAGCTCTCCATCTCATTCACAACAAACATTATCTTTCTAAAACAATTCTCCAGCATCTTACTACATTTCTTGAACTTATTTCCACACATTTTTTCTTCTCATCAAGGTAAAGACTTCTATTTTTTATTAATGTTAGATGTATTGAATTTATTTTCTTAATTATTTTAATATTGATAGATTTTTAATTTTGATATAATTAGCTGTTTATTGGTGGTACGTGTTGATGGGAGCAATTCTTAAAGTGAGACTCTAATTGACACAAGGTTAGTAGTCAAATTAAAATTGTACAATTTATTTTGTTTAATAATTGTAATTTTTTAGTATCTATATTTGATTTATTGTGATTTTTTTAGTGTTATTTTTGTGAGACTCTACATAATTTTTATTGTGATTTTTTTAAGAAGTGTTATCACTGTAACTTGACTTTAAAAATGACATTTTGTAAAATTTTATTTTATAATTTATTGACTCCTTCAATTTGTATGTGTGTGACTTTATTTTAAAAATTAAAACTTTTTAGTAATTGAAACAATTTCAAAAATAAATTAAAAAAAGTAGAAATTAAAACTTTTTAGTGATCTTTATTTTAGTTTTTTTTGACCATGTTATATGCATTACAGGTATGGGTGATCGTAGTTGGATGTATGATAGAAATCATCATGAAAAAAAAGGGCAAGTTAAGGAGCTTTTTAAGTTAGGTGTTGAACTTTTTATCTGTACCGTAAAATTTAAGCCTGTTGTCATAAATGAAGGGGGAATTAGATGTCCGTGTGTAGTTTGTGATTGTAGGCGCATTCGCAGTGAAGACGAAATTAGGTTGCATTTATATAGTAAAGGTTTCAGACCTAACTATTGGATTTGGACAAGTCATGGTGAATCGTCATTTGTGGCACCTCCGATAGTTAATGTAGGTGTCCAAGAGAGTCATGCAGTAGGTTCATCAAGTAGTACCCGACATGTTCAATTTGAAATGATGGATAATATGATAGTGGATGCTCTTGGAGTTAATGCTGGATTAGATGCTGAATATGATGAGGTACAAGATGATGTCGAGGTAGATGAACCCCCAAATGAAGAGGCCCAAAAATTTTATAATATTTTGAA
>Ga0315914_1003828_pt1 | contig 22693 bp, 12 predicted proteins | sample MpolenodulesMG_FD_203920 | JGI IMG/M metagenome (GOLD analysis project Ga0315914, IMG submission 203920) | Medicago polymorpha root nodule microbial communities from Los Angeles, California, United States - elongated nodules | ecosystem: Host-associated > Plants > Roots > Nodule | place: USA...
TATATATATATATATATATATATATATATATATATATATATATATATATGTATGTATGTATGTATGTATATGTATGTATGTATGTATATGTATATGTATATTATTGAGAATATTATAACAATATAACTTGAATTTGATGAATTCATATAAATTGTAGAAGCATGACTCATATATACAAGACACTAAAGAAGGCAAGGGCCGGTACGGTTCAGGGGTAATATTCTAAACTGGATCATAGTAGTAGTACTATATATATTGTTTGTAACACTGAAACCCTACCTCATCACAATACTAGAAACCACTATAGTTGCCCTATAGTTGCATGTAGGCACAATTGTGTCCTTAAAACAATAGCTTGGGGGCAACTTCATATACAGTTGCCCCAACTTCATATACAAACCATCACTTGTGTCCTTAAAACAATAGCTTGGGGGCAACTATTTGGATATGGGTCGATGCCCATCCACCAATAAGTCCCAAAAGGCTTTTCCGTAAGAGTGTGTTTGGATGGGATAACTAGAACATTTCAAAGAATTTAGAATTCTGGACAATTCAAATTATTCAATTAAATTGACTTCATTTCTAAATATTCTTGTTTGGATTCAATAAAAAAAAATAAAATTAATTGTCATCATTTTTGGGAAATTTTTATAAATTTCAATTTTTTGGGGTCAAATTTGAAAATTGAAATTAATGTTCAATTTTTCAAATTTTGAAAAATTCGAGGGGTCAATTTATAATATTTTGACAAATTTGAGGGGTATATTTGGAATTTCATAAAAAAATAGGGGTCGATTTGCAATTTTTGGGGTTAATTTGAATTTTTTGAAAATGTGAGGACCAAAATGCAAAATTTGAAAATTTATAAGAATGAAGAAATGTGATATTCTTACCTTTTAGGTGTCATTTGAAATTCTCTAAATTATTATCCAAACAATGGAATTCACCTAAAAGTAATTGAATTCCTTCAAAACATTACATTACCTCAAAACATTCCTCCATCCGAACACACTCTAAGGGAATCTAATGACATGTGTACTCTGAGCAGATGACCCCACAAGAAGGTAGCCCAAGCTACCAGCAACAGAGAAGAACACAAAGCCAGGTGAACAGCAAATAAGGTTCGTGGCATAAGAAGACACGGGTCAAGGTGAACAATGAGGATAGTTTGTTTCATAGGAGCTCCTATATAGCATAGTTGAACAACCGATAAGGTTCGTGAACAAAACCACCAAAAGAAAAGCTCTACATCTGTCTCTAAAAGGACAATGAATGTCCTTCCAAGGCAAATGTCCAAGCAAGGATGCAAGGGGCTAAACCCTTATCATCCACTATAAATGATGGCTCTTAAGCTTGGTGGTCACATATATTCACTTTTAACCACATAAAACATATCGTTCAACACTCACTAGTTTGTGCGTAGGAGCACGTGGAGGTATACCACTTCTATACGTGCGAAGAAGAAAGCATCATCTAACGACTGTGTTTTACACAAATGCTATTCAACGCCATAGATCCAAGGATCTCAGGTCCGACATAATCAAGTATGATGGGGAGTTTGACACATTTTCGATTATATATAATCCAAAATATTCAAGAAATTGCTCAAACTATATAATCTATCTATCTATCTATCTATATCTATGTAGAGTAAAATGAAAAACGTCGAGGGCTCATGAAAAATTAGTAGGGTGGGAAAAACAATTCTCAAATAATAATAATAATAATGGCTTGTTAGGCCGAAAATCTAGAAATCCTAACTCAACTGATAAAATGCCGAAATTGTTTGGTCGGATGCCATGGCCGGGGTTCGAACCCCGATACCTCCACTTGTGTGTCTATAATGGCTTTGCCATTTCGTCTATCTACAAAAAAAAATAAAAAATAAAAATAATAATAGCATTAAGACAAGGTTGTAAAGCCCATTCCTTCACTAAAAACCCATATGACGGGACAACAATGTCATTTTGCCTTGATAACGAAGTAGTGTTTTTTCATATATAAATTAGCCTCTGGCGAAAGAAGTCTTTCATTCTTTATACGAGTACCAACCAACCAGGTTTCTGCCCCCTACACAATACTCTATCCCCGACATCCACCTCCCTTTAACATCCACCTCCCTTTAACATGTAAGTTCGATTCTCTCCTTCTTTTTGTTCATATCTTGGGTTAATAGGTCTTTACCCCCTGTAATATAGGTCATTTCTGGTTTTCCCCTGTAAAATACATTTTTGTTTCAGGGGGTAAAGACCTATTAACCCCGTATAAAATTATACTACTATGTTTTTTTTTCCAAATTATTTCCCTTCATGCTATTCCCCTTCCCCTATTTAATCAATTTCTTCTCTTCCTCTGATTTTTGGATTCTTTTAGCTTCTGTTTCTTTTTAATTCTTTCAGCCATCTAGTTTCTTTTACATCATTCTAATTGTCCCGGAATGAATTTGTTTTCTGAAGGCCCCTCCGGGAAAATACGAGGAAGCCGACAACATTTTGCGATGTTTCGTTTCGTAATAGGTGTGCTGTGGACACACAATATGGAGGTATGGCCTAAGTTGTGTTTTATCTTTGAAATTGTGTGGACATGTTCGTGTTAGTTGAGGAATCGATGGAAACTAGTAACTATTTTGTGTATTGTGTATGAATGAACAAACAATTGTATCATTAACATAGGTGATAAGTTATTACGATGGATGTATGCCTGTGCTTATTTTTAGCATAACATCCTATCGAGTTTATGTTTGGTTCTGCCTCGAGAAAAATTGATTTAATTTTGGGAATCGGCTTGTTTATGCAACAGAATATGAAATCACACTTCCATTGGACGATGATGATCAACAAGTCAATATAGAAGATGCATTAGTATTTATCAATCAAGTAAAGGTTGTCTTTAAAGATAAGATGGAAAAGTTCTATGAGTTTGTACAAGTCTTAAACGATTACAAGTCTCAAAGAGTTGACAGTAGAGGTATCCTTGCAAGAGTGAAAAAGCTGTTTAAAGGGCATTCAGATCTAGTTTTTCGATTCAATAACTTCGTGCCTGAGGAATATCAAATAACACTTCCATTGGATGACGATGAACAAGGTCATCAATTAGCAATAAAAGATACATTTCTCAACCAAGTAAAAGTTGTTTTTCAAGATAAGATGGAAATATATTTTGAGTTTTTAGAAGCCGTGAAGGATCACAATGCTCAAGGAATTGATAGAAGAGGTGTCTCTGCAATAGTGAAAGAGTTGTTTAAAGGGCATACACATTTAATTTTGGGATTCAATACCTACTTTCCCAAAGAATATCAAATCACACCTTCATTTCAGATTGATAGTCATGAAACTGGTTAGTAATTTATGATTACTTAACTTCGCATGCTTTATATGTTTGCATATTTATTCTATCCACCATGCTTTTGCTGTTGTGCCATCAGCCATATTTATATGCCGGATATTTAGGTCATCGTCGTTATCTTTGATGTCTTTCAAACTAATCAAATTGATATATTATCATTTCCACAAACTTGCTACACTAACATAAGACACAAATCAACAATTTCAGTGCCACAATATCGAAAAAGTCGTGGAATCCTTTTCTCAAGTGCCCAAACTGTAGATTTAATAGCCAAACGAACATGAACTAGGCAAGAAATAGACAAGGCGCCACACTCAAGAATAATAAGCAAAAGAGGAACTTATGCTCAACTCACGTTCTAAAGGAAAATATGTTTGGTATACACCTACATGGGGTAGTGTGGTGCATACACCTTGAGACTGAAAGAGATAAGAGAGAGCGATGTGATAGATTGGTGATTTGATAGGAATAGAGGGAAGAGATAAAATGAGGAGTAGGGAAACTTGAGGTGTCAAATGTCATGATTGGTTTGTGGAGAAATTTTATTTTTCTTTTTCCTCAAAACTTGACCAAATGGTCTTTGCACACGCCTGGTTATAGAGTTTAGTTTCTCTCCTAAATATTAATATCCAGGGAAGACTAATAAGAAAGACAAATTTATAAATCAATTAGTATAACAAAATAAATTAAAAAATTCCTAAAATTTATTTCTATAAGAATAAGGGGGATATACAAAATTGCGCCAATTTCAGAAGAATTAAACTAATGAGTCATACCATGAAGTTATGTGAAAGGGTGGTTGAACAAAGACTAAGTAAAGAGACTCGAGTTACTAATAATCAATTTTGTTTATGTTTGGGAGGTCGACTATGGAAGCGATCTATTTACTTCAACGTGTGATGGAGTGATATCAAACGGATAACAAAGACTTGTACTTAGTCTTCATTGATTTGGAGAAAGCGTATGATAAAGTATCTAGAGAGATTTTATGGAAAGTACTAAGAAAAAAGGGGTTAGGATTGCTTATATTAGAGCTATCAAGGATGTGTATGAGGAAACTTTGACTAGTGTGAGGACACAGGATGTGGCTACTGACGATTTTCCATAACGATAGGATTGCACCAATGGTCAACCCTAAACCCTTATCTTTTTACTTTAGTTATGAATGTACTTAAAGAACACATCCAAGAGTTATCACCAAGACATATGCTTTTTGCAGACGATGTAGTCTTGCTTGGAGAGTCGAGGGAGGAATTGAATTGGAGATCAGAGACTAGCCTTAGAAGTGTACGACTTCCACCTGAGTAGAAGCCAGAGATAGTAATGTAACTTCTGCAAAATGCGTAGTTCTACTTTGGAGGTGGAAGTGGGGGATAATTTTATCATACCCCAAGTTACACGGTTTAAATATCTTTGGTCCATAGTACAACGAATTAAATATTGTGCATCAATAGTGCAAAATGATGGAGAAATGGTAGCATATGTAAATCATCGTATTCAAACTGGGTGGTTGAAATGGAGAATGGCTCATGTGTTTTATGTGATAAGAAAGTACCGTTTAAGTTGAAAGGGAAATTCTATCGGACAGTTGTCAGGCCAACGATGTTGTATGGTACAGAGTGTTGGACAGTTGAATTAAGAACCAACACAAGAATAAAGTAATCATAGCAAATATGAGGATGTTGCGTTGTATGTCTGGTTAGACTAGACATGATAGAATTAGGAATGAGACCATTTGAGAGAGATAGTTGGGTTAACACATATAGTAGAAAAGATGGTAGAAAATAGGCTTAAGTGGTTTGGGCATGTAGAGAGAAGACTTGTAGATGATGTAGTAAGAATAGTAGATCAGATGGAAGAGAATCAGATCAAAAGAGGTAGAAGAAGATCTAGAAAAACTATAAGAAAAACTATTATAAAAGATTTAGAGATTAATGAGCTGAATCCAAATATGGTTTATGATAGAACACTATGACGTAATTTGATCTATGTAGCTGACCCTTACTTACTGGGTTAAGACTTGGTGGTTGTGTTGTTGTTGTTGACGACTTAGAATTGTCGTTGCTTTTATTCTTATTCTCCCTTCTTGGTCCTCATCAACCTCCCATAAACTTATTTATCTAGTTATATGTGTCTCTAAATCTGTATATTTTTGTTGGACTGATTTAGAGAAATAATTTAGAGACTCATTTGATGACGTTTTGCACGATAAAGGATTAAGTTGTGACACTTTGCATTCTTGAAGAACTAAACTTAAGATAGAAATATTTTATGTAACAAATGGATGAAAGTTATATCTTTGAGTTAGCGGTTCCCTGCAGTCGGGATGTTTGCACATTCACATTGTGGATCGTTGGTAGTCTTTCGATCAAGAGCAAACAATATAGGTTTAAGCTCGGTATTTTAAAACATAAAACGACCACCAAAGTCCTCTAACTGCATGAATAAGGAAAATCCAGAGACTGGGAATATAATCCCCTTTCGTATCTTTGGAGTACTAAAAATAGGGGTAACGGTTCACGCACAGTTGTCCATGGGATAGTAATATCCACTAATAAGAGAGGAAATCTTACTTGATCACAAGTAGTTGAACACAACATTTAGGTGCACTGTTAGGACATAGAATGATGGTTAATTAGAATAGTTAAAGTTGTTATAGAAGTTAGTTAGTAGAGGTTGTTATAGGGCTATTTGTATAAATAGAAGAATACAATGTAGAGTTGATTATAATTGAATATTGCAACCATTTTTTCAAACAAAAAAAATCGGTTACCATTTGTAAATATAGAAGTAACTCTATTAAGAAAGGGGAAATCCTTGGAGGAAGAGAAGTAAGAATTGAGAAGGAGTAACCCTTGGAGGAGATATTTCTCTCCTATTATTTCCTAATTTCTTAATAAAATTGGTCTTTCTTTGGAATCCATTTCTTGGGTTCTTAAAACATGCACAAACAAAAATACACATCATTTGATTATTTAAATAAGACGCTAACACACCATTTAGTTATTTCAAAATTACTCCGTTTGATTATTTTTTCTTTCTACCTTTTCTTAAGTGTGTGAATGTGTCTAAATGGTGTGTCAAAATATATGTGACCAACAAAGCATTTATCCCTATGAGAACTTGTCTTGACTAAAGGAGATGAGAGCAAAAATTGTTTGAAAACTAGTGGGGCATTTATCCGAAGACAAAATGTGGGAAATAAATAAAAATAAACCAACTAAAATTCTAGAAACTTTGCAATTTTAAAAAACAGCAACTAAAATTAAGAGTTTTTTCTATCTCATTCTAGTATCTTTTCTTGATTATTGGTATTTTATGTCTCACATGACTGCAGGGGAATCGCCTGGAAATATGCTTTCCTCACTACTTTGGTCTTTTCCTATTTCTTTGATTCCTTTTTGTTGGGGAGTAGGATCCATAAAATGCCATGTCTATTGTTAATACTCCATCTCATGTTTTCAATTTTCACACAGGGATGAAAATAGATATCTTTTTTATTTTACTGGTAATGAAAATGGATATCTTTTGTTTACTATATATTGGCATGATGACATAATAAATGCAATAATTAAGTAGTACTTTTATAAAAATGGTGGATCGCACATAATTGTGTATATATGTTGGTCTCGATTTTTATTTTTGGAAAAACAATAATAAATGTTTCTTCCTTTAAAAAAAAAAAGTTTCTTTATCTCCTCACCTTGCATGATATTATCTCACAGACAACATATGCTTAGGAGTAAATGATACAAGTATATATTTGGTAGTCACCTAACATTGTTATTGTTGTGATACAAAGGGGATAAAGTGAAGAAGGTGGCAGAGATCGATAAACTTCCTTGGGATGTACTTGATATCATTTCCAAAATTTTAGATTTTGATGACCTCTTCCAATTTACTGGTGTGTGCAAGAATTGGAGGGCATTTCATAAAATTTATTGGAAAAATTTCATAACATTCCAAGAACCATTACTTGTTAAAAAGTCCTCCCATGTTATGAAATCTTTTTCCTTCATCAACATAGCTAACCAAAAAGTTTATCACTCAAAGATGATCAATTATTTTTGGCACTATGCCTATTCTGGGTCTTCGAGTGGATATCTAATAATGACAGGAAACAATAATTCATTTCTGCTAATGAATCCATTTACAAGAAGAAAGAAGGTAATCAATACCTCAACATTTAAAGTTAATTTTTCTTATTTTGCTTACCACGTCTTACTGGCTTTTGGCAAAGGCTCTGAAGAATTTGTCTTACTGGCTTTATGTAAAAGGTCAAACAGTTTGCATGTCTATCAATCTCGAAATTTTGGTTGGGTTACTTATTCGAGATTGGGATATCCATGGATGATTGTTGACTTTGTTGTTTTACGTAATACTATATATGTTGTCACCGATAATGCAAACATAGGAGTACTCAACCTGAATTCTGCAAATATAAAATTTCTAGAACTGAAGAATACTCCTAGTGTAGCTTCTTCATCACACTTAAGGTTGGTTGTTTGTGATGGACAACTTTTAGTGGTTCATACTATGTCCAAGGTGGTATTTATTGTGTATAAGATAGACTTCTCAACTATGAATTATGTTAAATTGAAAACTTTGGGTGATCCTGCATTATTTTATGCTCCTGGAGGAAGCTGCCATGCATTGAGCAATCCGAACATGTGGGGTTATGAAAGAAACTCTCTGCATGTCATCAATCATTCAGCTACAAAATGCAAAGTGTATTTAGGGGATGATGCCAAGCTGCCAAAATACATCGAGGATAATACACTTCGAGCTCCTTTTATCGGAAGGCCCTACTTGTTGGACTGGTGTTTTAGACATCAACACTACGAGGTAGATTATTCTGTAGTTGAGTAAGCTAGCTTATTATACAATGTGTAGCTTGTGATTTTTGTACTTGGATCCTATTTCTAGTGTTTCATTTTGATTTACCAATAATTTAATTAGATTGGAAAACTTTGTCATCTATATTATATATAAAGAAAATAGTCCATTTTGGACCGACTTTTTTGTTATTTCAATTATACCCTAAATAAATTTTCTTATATTAATATTAATGTTATGGTGTTGGTGTTATTAACAAAAATAAGAATTTTTATTATATTTGTTATATTATTGTTGTCATTGAAAAAAATAAATATGGTTTGTTGAGTTTGTTACATTTGAAAGTCATAAATATTTATATCTATACTTGAAATATATATATATATATATATATAATCGTTTGTAATTTACACACAAATTTTTATAAAACATCATTGATAATTTACACACTTTAACATATAATATAAATTATTTTTTATTATTAAATAAATTTTCTATGAAGATTGGGTAAACATGCATGTAGATACATTGAAGATATGCCAACAATCTTATAATAAAACTTATATTTATGTAAAATACATGTATGAAATTACCAACAAAATTTCTTCTAACATAAAGTAAATAAATAATATTCTTAAAAAGAATTAAATAGTATAGTAAAATAATTTTATTTTTAAGAACCATATCATGTGCACATGTTATAATAGATTTTTCCTTCAAAAAAAATGTTATAATAGATTTTATTTAAAATTAAAATAAATATTTCAAAATTAATGAGGGGTTACTAGCAGCGACGAAACTAGCAAAAAATTTATGCAAGGGCCAAGTATAAAGAAAAAGTAAAATATTTTAAAATTCAATATAATAAATTTAAAGGTAAAATATGTTTTCAGTCCCTTAATTTTATTTTTTTTTGGTTTAGTTCATACAAAAAAATTATTCAATTTTTGTAAATATTTTACAAAAAAAAAATAGTGTTTTTAGTATTACCTTTGATCTCTATAAACAAAAATTAAGGACTAAAAGTAAACAAAATCATAGGAATTCACCAAAAAAAACTTTGGAACTTAAACTTTTGTAAATATTTTTTAAAAATTTTACAAAAAAAAAAATAGTGCTTTTAGTATTACCTTTCATCTCTATAAACAAAAATTAAGGACTAAAAGTAAATAAAATCATAGGAATTCACTAAAAAAAAATCTTTGGAACTTAAATTAAAAATGACAAGTGTTGTAGAGACTAAAAACAAATTTAATCTGAAAATTAACCAATATGTAAAAAAAAAAATCACAATAATTTTACTTATATGAAAAGTAAATTAGAGCAACAATGAAAAGTAAATTAGAGCAACAACAAGGAAAATAAAAATTGACAATAATTATTTAAAGAAGTTGGGCAAAAAGTGCTTCAAAGTCAATTTTATTAATAATTGAGTGTTACTAAATAAATTAATAATGTTATTGTCTTGATAATTTTTATTGTTGAAAAGGTTTTTTTTTTTTTTTTGCGGTGTCAGGGTTCGAACCCTAGACCTTGCATATATTATGCATTGCCCTTATTGACTAAGCTAAGCCCACGAGGACCGAAAATGTTTTATCTTATTGAGACTTGAATATCAAACCAATACAAATAAATCTATCAATCATATGGTAATTTTTTTACTTTTTTATTTATTATTTATGCTAATTTTCGACAACTGAACTTGTTTGGGGTAGCTCAAAGTTTATTATTTGAGATAGCTAAATATAAATACTTATCAACCAATTCAAGAATAATAATTTTTTTGGGTAGTCAAGGGTACCCCTTCTACTTGAAGGGCTACGCCCCTCGTTATTAGGTGTCACATCTTTAAAAAAAAAATTGGTAATGTTTTCATTGTAGATAGACGAAATGACAAAGTCATTATAAACTCGCACACACATAAGTGGACGTGGTGGAGTTCGAATCTCGGTCCTGACATTCAACATAACAATTAATCCATTTATTAAAATGAAATAAATTTACTCATCTCATTATTTGTGTGCGTTTTGCTACTCTTTTTAACATGCAAGTGGGATTTTTGGGCGCTGGGGACAATCTCTTCTGTATATTTCCACCTTGCGAGGTAGTATGGGCTAAGCGCAGCTATAATTTTGTCGCTTTAATGTTTTTGCATTGTTTTTATGATAGTGAAGGGGGTTTCATCAGACATTACATTCATCACTCAGCAACTGAGCCAGTTTCTTTCTAAACCAACACAAGCTCACCATTCAGCAGCTCTTAGCGTAACATCCTTGATTTCTACAAACTATATTTTCATGTAGCTATGTATATGTTTTTTTTTAAGGATGTATCTATGTATATATATTCGCCTTATATTCTCTATTATTATAATATAGGATATGATATTATATAAACTTAGTTTGGCTTCATTTAAAAAATTACTAGTTTTGATCCTTTAGATGAATAAGAATATATGACCATACTGATCCAAATTTTAAGATAGCCAAGGGTGGGACGTGGGAGCTTGTCAGAGAAATAAGGAAACCTTCACCATGTGTGCAACACCATGCCATGCTAATTTATAGGGCCAGTTATTAGTATCTTTTGGTAGAAGAAAAAGATTAATCACGTGTGTTACGTTCAAAAGAAAACGTGTGTGTTTATTGTTAGATTAGGTAGTTATTTAATTTAATATATCAAAGCACAAGTTAGTAGTAGAATAAGCTACATTAGGGCAAAACTATATAAGCATCTATATAAGGACAAAACTATAACAAAGCACAAGTTAGTAGTATAATATATCGTACCGGTGATTGTTGGATAAACAGCTTATATAGATGCTTATAGCATTAGGGCTTATAACATTAGGGCTTACATCATAAGCTCTTATACTTGATAAGCTATTTATGTTTGGATATATACACTAAAAAGTACTTACACAAATTGAAGTGTTTAGATGTGACATTACATAAACAATTATCAAAATTTTAAATATTTTTAATTTAACAAAAAAAATCAAAGAATCGAACCACAGTTATCAAGATTTTTTTTTTATAAAATTAATCAAGATGTAAAAAACAATATTATAATATATTAATTATAATTATATATATAGTATAATCAATATTCGTCCTTAAAAAAAAATCAATATTCATATCAGACAAAATTAACATTAGAGGTGTAAATAAATTTACCATATATATAGATATTAGTGTACAGTTTGTTACCAAAAAAGACAAGTTAAATTTGTTTTTTTATTCAGTTTCATTTTGTTACGTAACAAAAAAAAATAAAAATCTTCCTTAAAAAAATAAAAGAGCAAATAGTCACTTTAGTCCCTGATTCTGCAGCTCGCTGTCACATAGGTCCCTGACTCAGGATTAAATACAAATAAGTCCCCGACTCAGTACTTCCGTTATCACTTTAGTCCCTGACGTTAAGTTATTCTGTTAAGTGATGATGTGGCATATGAGGTGTCACAGGGACTAAAGTGAAAGTAAAAAATTGTCACTTTGGTCCCTGAACCAAAAATTAATATCCCCAAATTGAATCTCAAATTCCTAAATCCCTAAATCTCAAACCCCTAAATGTCATCTAATTCTCTCCTTTATTCAAAATCAATCATCCATTAAAAACCAACTTCATTTTAAGTCCCTGACTGTGCATACTTACTATTAGTTAGGTCTTTGACAGTAAACACAAAATTTCACTAAAGTCCCTTACAGCAGTAGCTCTTCTATTGTCTTTGATTCTACTTAATAAGATAAGTATTAGATATACATGTGCAAGACTAAAGTTGTAAAATTCAAGAAACGAAGTTAGCTAGCACTGGGAGGAAGATTAAAAAAGTCAGAACTTTTTAACTATATGTTTATCAATCTAAACTCTGAAATGAAGAAGTATAGAGAAAAATAAAAAGTAAACAGAACAGTAACAGTGGGTTTTGTGAGCCAATTCACAATAAAGCTAGTCATGGTGTAACCAATATGAAATATACATGAAACATGAAAAATTTAAACTAAATTCTTGATAGAAATCATACATTTATCAATTATTACTTAAAAGTAAGCAGTCATTATGTTTACAATCAACATTAAGTCATTAACCCTTCATCAGGTCACTAATAAGTTTACGATCATATTAACGGATGATTGATTTTGAAGAAAAAAGAGAATTAGATGACATTTAGGGGTTTGAGATTTAGGAATTTCGGACTTTGAGATTCAATTTGGGGATATTGATTTTTGGTTCAGGGACCAAAGTGACAATTTTTTACTTTCACTTTAATCCCTGTGACACCCCATATGCCACATCATCACTTAACAGAATAACTTAACACCAGGGACTAAAGTGATAATAGAAGTGCAGAGTCAAGGACTTATTTGTATTTAATCCTGAGTCAGGGACCTATATGACAGCGAGCCGCAGAACCAGGGATTAAAGTGAATATTTGCTCAAAATAAAAATAAAAATCTTAGTTACTGTGTTACTTTAGTAAGATAAGTATATAGCAATTTTGTTACTCATGCACCGCCAAAGATAACTAACATTATAATTAAAAAATATATTTTGAAAAAGTGGATCCAGAGAGAATCAAAGGAGGTTACATAAATTCATAAGCTCCTTATTAAGCCGGAGGGTAAGCTGAAAATTTAGGCTTATTAAAATATGACATAAGCAGCTTATGAAATTATGATAAACTTTTTTATTTATTTACGCAAACACCTTTGAAAAGGTTTATGGGAGTAGATAAACCCACATAAACTCAAAATAAATCAATTCAAACGGGGCCTTGGTCTTATGTACCCACTAATATCCTTTCTTATACGGATTGGTTCCTATCTAAAGAAGTGGAACACTCCACTTTGTTTCTCCTTGAGGATACATTAACAAACCACGTCTCTGGATTCCTTCGACAAACGATTTGATCTCCCTCAATCTATATAAATATCCAGTCCCTTCTCTTCTCTCAACGGTGCCCTTGTCAGTCTCTCACCATCACATGTACGATATATTACCTCTCTTGATATATCACACACCATCCCATATCACAGTGTTCTCTTATTATTTCCCATAGCCTTTAAGTATACATCTCCAACATTCCATTGATCAACATGTTGTATACAAATATCTTTCAAGTCCATCGATCAATTTCTATCCTCTAATCTTGTCAAATAATTTATCGTGTAAGTCCTTTTGCATATATGTTCTTCCATTTTATTTCTTGTCTCACTATGAAATTCTAATTCTAAGCCATTTTCGTTTTCACTAAACCTATCTTTGGAGAATTGCGACTACGCCTTTGTTCACCAATCGACTGAGCTAATTTTGGGACAGCTTGTTCCCAACATGCGGTTATTCATTTTCAACGGTCCGATCGTGAAAATAGTTCCTAGATCGTGAGAAATTGTGTCTGCACCGTAATTGAGAATTATGGCTTAGAGTCGTGACTTGGGAAGAAAAGCGTTCGAGGTAAGGGCTTTTATTAAATAGTGGTAGCAATTCTTGTCTTTTGAAAAGAAAAATAATTAAAATGTATTTTCATGGTAAAATTTAATCCTTTCTAAAAGTGATTATTCTTAATTATGAGTGATTATTCTTAATTATGTCTTATATGAAAGTTGTGTATGATAATGTGGTGTGAATTGATATATTTTATATCATTATGCTTTATATGTTTTTGTGGTGTTGGAAAAGAAGTGTTACATTTTTTTTTGATGAATTAAAGAAAAGAGAAAGATGAAAATGTGACTTTGTGAAATGATTGACTTTTGGTTGTATGTTTGATGATGCGTTAATATTTGACTGTAATTGCCTTAGTGGCGGGTTAATATTATATATCTGTGCGGTGCCTTAGCGGCGGGTTTTAGTCTGCATTTTCATGATCATGCATTAGTGGCGGGATTACAATTATATTCTGTGTGGATGCCTTAGTTGCGGGAATTATATCCGGATCATGTAGTATTTAAGAGCATGCATTTTACACATAATTGCATTGCATTGCATTGAGTCTGTTATGTATATGTGTGTTAACAAGTGATTAAACTATTATAATGCAAAAAAAATGTGTGTGAACTTTACTTTGAAGCATATGACTTGAATGTATTTTTCTTATTGCTTTTGATTGATAAGTTTTGATATTATCTATTTTATGACATTGTTTCTGGTGCTTTGAGTATGAACCAATTTGGATAAGGAAATTGACCCTTACACTAACATTTTAGGTACCAAAGAAGACATGGTTTATGCTATGGTGTTTTTTCTTGAAGCGCGTACGGGGACGAAATTGAGTTTTGATTGAATCGTAATTTTAAAAGTAATCTGAAGGATATTCTGTTAAGAATTTTGTATAGGTTTTGTTAAGGATTTATTATTGATGATAAAAATAATAGTAGTGTTTTTTTAAAAAAAAATAAATTGAATTAGGCGTAATGTCTTGGACCAAAATCCGGGGCGTTACACTTAGAGTTCTCAAATACCTTAAGGGTTGTCCTGACAAAGGTTTGTTCTTTCCCAGAAGTTCTTCCATCACTTTACAAGGGTTTTCAGATGCAGACTGGGCTGGATGTATTGACACTAGAAGATCTATCTTTGGTCAATGTTTCTTCTCAGGCAATTCATTGATTTCATGGAGCAAATCATTGTCTCAAGATCTTCTTCTGAAGCTCAGTGGATACTCTATCTTCTCAAAGATTTACACATTACTTGTTCTAAGCTGCCAGTGTTATATTGTGACAATCAAAATGCTATTCATATTGCAGCCAATCCTGTTTTTCATGAGCGTACTAAACATCTGAAAATTAACTACCATTTGATTAGAGAAAAATTACAATCAGGGATCCTCAAGCTACTTCCAGTTTCTTCACAAGACCAAGTGGCTGATTTCTTCACTAAGGCTTTGCTTCCTAAGACTTTTAATATTCTTCTATCCAAGTTAGGGTTGATCAATATTTATCAACCGCCAACTTGTGGGGGGATATTACATAGTGATGAGAATGTTTAGTTTACTCACTTACTTGTTATACAAGTAACAGTCAATAGGGTTCTTATATTCTATTGCATGCACATATTAGGATATGATGCTCTCTAATACATGTATATATACCCATTGTAATGCTTCAATCAGTAATAACAATTCACTTTTATCCATTTTATCTTGTTTCCTAATACTCAGTGTTGTGTGACTCAGTCTAACATTAAACAATAAATCAAATCAAAAACAATGAACCAAATCAAAACATAACATAGAACCAAATCAAACCATTGATATCCACTTACATTATTGACAGTTTGAGAGCTACTACCAACTTCAGTACCTCTCCTAACATTATTCAAATTTAACACCTTGAGGGGATTTTGATGAGTTTTCTTCATCTACAATATAGTAATTGAAGTATACCAATATGAGAACCTTTGTTATAAAGCCTAAAACCTAATTGAAGTATAGGAGAATAATTCCACTGTCAACATTAATGGAACATTTGAAAACTCCATAACTGGAACTTTTGAAAAATCCATAACTGATATACCAATACCATAACTGGAAATTAGCCTAATTGATATACCAATACCCGTTATATCAAAATAACTCCATAACTTGAAATTTTGAAAACCCATAACCCTAATTCGAAGCAAAAATACAAAAGAACATTCATTCATTCAAATGGAATAAAAATCGAAGCAAATACACAGTAATGCAAAGTAGATACATACATATTTCGTTAAAAAGTTTGAGAATAATATATCTTTGATTCTTCAGTTACAGTTTTGTATTGGTGGGCAAGGATCTATTGTTCATGGTGAAGAAGTCAAATAATGCTCCAGATCAATTGCTACAATCATTTGAGGTTATATATATATATATATATATAAACACATAAATGAACACAACACCGTATAATGCTTGGTAAGAACACTCTTCTTGTTTTTTAATAATATTATTTACCGGTTTTCCACAAGTCTGCTTACTTTTTGGTTGGTGTCCGCTGTCCGGGTACCGCGTCTCATAATTTTGCCTTTTGTTTTTCTAAAAATATAATGGGTTCGTATGTGAGTCCATGATATGATCCTCAATTTTAAAGCTTCATTGGTGCTCCTCTCTAGTTAACTACCTATATCCCGTTACCGTAGGTTTTAATTTGGTTTTACATTATAAAAAGGGAAGTGCTAATAATTGTCCTAAGACATATTATTATATTATAAAAAAGAAAATGCTAATAATTGTCTAAGACAAATTGTATTATTAAATAAGCAAATTTTAATATGTACGAATTTGACAAATGGTTTATAGTGGACCAACATCTTCCACCATTAGACTCGACGACTATTTTGAATGCAACTAAAATACAACCTTTTGTTTCACATTAATTTTTTCTCTCCAGCTCTTCTTTCCCCCACCTTCGATACACTCTTATTTCATCCTCAACTATCCGCCAGTATCTAGACAAACTGGACAAGGGCCTTTTGAGTTTCTTTCATATGTTATTAGCTAAGACCGCCGGAACGAATACCCTTTGTGTGCATCGTTGATTTGCATTTTTTTTTTTGCTGAAAAACACGATTTATGTAGACATGGGTCACTAGCTAAATCGTGAAAATGCCAATGAACCCATTTTGTGAGATGGTTATGTGAATCAAATCTTTGAGGGTTTTATTAGTGATGGTTTGGTAACTCAATTTATGGTGATGAGGTGAGTGTGAAGTGTCAAATTGATTAGGTTGATGACAAACACAGGGGATTTTGGCTATGTTTTGTAGAGGTATCAAAATGAGCAACAACTGCATTGGTGCTGGTGTCGGTCAAGGAGGGGAAAAGAGCCACACAGTCGGCGTCAGTGAGGAAAGACAAACAGGGCAGATGTGAAATGGGGAAAATTTTTTTTATCAAGTGCAGGAAGTGCATCATACAATACAATTTGGTATAACTCCTTGATCACACGTTAGTTGAGGACATGGCATCCCTTGGAATCATTGTTTGCATTCATTTCGAGTAAAAGTGGACTTCTAAATCCCAAGTCCAAGCTAGATAGAAAGCATATAATTTTACAAGCATCTACAGCTCAAGCATCAAGTAAAAGCTTAAAACACGAAATATAAAATTTGATGGTTTAATAATTCACATCCAACCTTCAAATTTCAAATAATTAATTTAGCCAACGAAATTCGGAAATCCAACTATAAGATCGACATTAGCAACTTTCTTTCACACACTAGTTTTCATGACACACAATATATCCAAAAGACTTCCAACTTACTCAACTTGCCTAAATTCAAAAGAATAGTTCAAGATTGTAATGTACAATGAACTGATGTAGGGAAGAACATGAAATAGAACAATATATTCCCAAACCAAATGTACAAAAGTTTCTCGAGGCACAACGGGCATTTCCTTCGTGAATTCACTAGGAAAGACATACAAGGCGATTTCATGACCCAAGTTGCAACATTCTGAACTTTCAACTGGTTGGTTGTCTAAATTATGGGATTCTGAGCTTTCTGGGGTAGGATTGATGTCACTTTCCGTAGATGGGTTTTCCGATCCTCCCCTATCATCCTTATTTGTATCATCTTTAGGTGATTTGTCAGAGTCATTGTCATCATTCTCTTTGCTAGGACTTCCACCAATATCACCTTTAGGAATACCGTGAACCAAATCTGGCCGAGCTTCTACACCAACTCGCCTAAGGTGCAACTACCATGATAATAGACAAAGGTTAAAACATAAATCCATGAGCATAACAAACCCCAAATATGAAAAATGGGATACTTGCATATATACCTGAAGATGTAGGTTGACTTCATCTGGTCGTGAAAGGAAAGGAAAATCTCCACCTGTTTTCAAAGATGCGCGCCTTGCCTCAGGATATCTTTCACTCAATTGTTCTTTAAGTTGATGAGGAATTGCGCAGTAGTCATTAGTCTTCAAGAAACATGCAAGACAAGTAGATTTATAAAAGATGAAACTGGATTTATAAAACATCTCACAGCATACTACTTGTGTCATAATCCAATGGCAAACTAGAAAATAGTCGCACACAATAATTACAACATTAGAAATTTTCAACAGAAGTCACAGGCAAAAGATATATGTTTATGGTGAATTTTAGAAACAACTGCCGGTAAATGTAATATATCAGCTAGAGGGAGGTATTACAGAACACAAAGCTTGTACTAGGCCCACAAAAGCAATAAGTCAACAAATTAATCTAGAAAGAAAATAACAGACTGAAATGGCACCATGCAAAAAGAAATTCATTTCAGAAGGGAGTGATCTGCATGATAAAGAAAGGAGCAAATTTATACTAAGATGACATACATCCATTATAGTGATAAATGAATCTGAAAGAAGAAGGGGTCCCACTGAAGCATCATCTGTTGTCAGCGACATTCTGGAGGCCAAGTCTTCTCTAGAAAGGGTTTCCACCTGAATATGTCACGCATTACAGAATCAAATAAAACAATCATGTTATTTAAGACATGTAATACAAAATTATACAAGTTTGTCATATACAGGACACCGAAATGCATGCATTTTAAAAGAAATGCACAAGTTTACCATATGAACTCTATTTGTTGTCTAAAAGCAAGAAAACTTCTAGCATACTAAAAGGCAACAGTGGCAGACTATTGTAAGCATGAGATTATGCAAGATAAATAGTACCTGAGAAACAACAAAGTCAACTGAATCCGCAATAAATGGTTCATGGGGACCATCACGAATTCCTGTTAAGACATACCGCTTCAACAAAAAAGAAGGCGTCCAACTAACACTGTAAATGCAACAGTAAAAATGGACCAATTAATGGTTGGAGGACATAATAGATCTAATGAAGAGCTAACAGACAGAATAAATAACGAGAAATGCTCAAGCAAAATGGATTATAAAGATATTTTTTTTTTTGTACAAAAAAGTTTAAGTGGATGGCATATTGCCTGATTCCAAGGTAATGCAGGACGTATATATCACCACGGGTTCACAATAGTAATTACAGATGTGCAGAATCAATTGAATATTTAAGAGTGATTTGTCTACTGCCACAGAAATAAACCCATTATTCCATTATTTAAATATATCATTCTAATTTCTCTGTGATTAATGTGATTGCGCCTATAAAAATTTATTTACAATGCATAGATTTCTATTTGGGTAGGAAATGTAATCATTGAAGCATTTGTTCGCATGAAATTACACTAGGTCAGCACACATCTTAGTTTATCTTTCATTAATGGAAAGGACACAAAACCACAGACAATTTTCTCATTTCTAGTCTATATATATAGAATTACTCTCTACAACAGAATGTGAGACAAGTACATTGGTGCCCAAGGCATTGCAGCAGAGAAACTTCGTGTCTCCAAAAATGAATTTGATAAAACCAATGACCGAACTCGTCTTGGACGATGCTGAGCAAAGAGCTGTGCTAGGAAGCCACCAAGTGATGTTCCATAAAGATGTACCTGTGACAGATTAAACCAGTTTACTAAATATATCCGTAAGTTGTTGAACTCGAACCTATCACCCAAAAAAATGTGTATGTTTTTCAGACAGATATTTAGACTCAGTAGCAGAGAAGTTTGTTGTTAAAGCTAATAAAAGCATGTATCAAGTAGAGCGCATTTCCTCCTCAACAGTCACATGAACAAAACATTTGGTTAGCTAACTTTCATTCTGTAAGGAATTATTCCAATCATTCATAGAATTAACTTGCAGAAGAGATTAACCATGCAGAGATTAAAGGACCAGAAGTCCAGAACCCGAGTCTTAACCAAATAAATCATATTTACAGAAACATACTATATCCTTGCTGAAATGCTATCCGTTGGAACTTGGAATAATTGAACTTTCGATAAAAAAAGACCCAAGACTTAAACTAAATATCATGCTATAAATTGTAACCGGCTAGTAGCTCAAATAATCATTAAACCTTTAAAATAAAGTAGGCTAGCCTGCAATTTCGGAAGAATAGCAATTTATTTAGGCTCACATGCTGGATCTTAAAATCTAATACAAAAGGACTTGGCTTCAAAAATATGGAGAGGAAAAACACATCATTTATTGTAAACAAGTTCATTTGTAATAGCAATTTAAATTTTTAAGCGAGCATCTTCAAAGAAGCTCTTAAAACTGAACTCCTTACTTCAATGTATACTTGGGCTAATGTGCCAAGATTGTAATTCCATACTTAGGCCAACTCTCCAAGATTTTTAGTTAAGGTTAGACTTTCACTTGGGCTTGGGTTGTTTGACCAACCCAATTTCTATAGCATGTTGAGAAATCTTAAAAATATCAAGGAGTTAATATATACATCCCACACAATATCCAAAGTTATAACATGTTAAAGCTCTTAACAAAATCATAAACATGCGCAAAAATAACTTTCCCCTGATATGAACATCAGAGGATGCACAAAATTGAAAAGTTGTTAGAAGCTCAAGAGAAGTTTAAATAACTCTTTAAACTAGCGGCAAACTATCAAAAAAGAGCTTTCCATTAATTGAAATGCTCAATTTGTTCAACAAAGAGTACATCAATGTTTGATACCAAATAAAGCACAATCGCTCCAAAAACAAACAATTTATATATTTAGCCTCAATGTGAGATAATATTTAGTAAAACTCTACAAATGAAAGACAACAGAGAATGTTAAGTAGCAGCTTGATAGAAAAATTGATAGCACAATGCACAATGGAGGTTTGAGGAGATCATACATGGTGCACATCAATAGCATCCAAGAACTTTTCAAATGCTTGAATCCACTCGGTGTGATGCCATACACGAGGTATATCTACAGATATGACACGGTAGCCCTGCATTAAATGAACACACAGGTAACTCCTTCAAGAATTGCAATACAAGAGAATTATTGAAAGTATACACAGGTATACAATCATCAAATAAAGTGAATTCTAGTAAACTCGTGTTAGCAGGCAATATACGACAAGAATATTTTATCGCATAGTGCTATTTATTACAAAGAACATTATACATAATGTATTAATGATGCACAATCATCGGTTATAGAGACGGTTATACATATTTTGTCGTATGATGCTATTTATTACAAAGGATATTTTGTCGCATACATCGGTTGTAGAGACGGTTTCACATTATTAAATACATCACAATAAATATCTTTCATATAAAGTGAGAGAGCTATTTTTATAAAAGCATGCAGCGAGCAAAACTTGACCATAAATGGATAGTCCAGAACTCAAGATAAAAAGTTATTTAATGACCACATGATCACTTCAAAAAATCACATACTTGGTTTTAATCTTGACTATTTTGTCAAATCTAATCTTAACCACTCCTATATGTTGTATGGCCAATAATTATTTTTGTCGTGACAGCATGCTTTCACTCAATACGCCCATATGTGTTTGCACGTGTGTTGGAAACCTAGGAGTGCCACAAGGCATACTTAACTTTTCAATTCTTGTTTCCGCTAACATCAACTACCCAAGTAAGATGGCATGTTCAACACTACATCTTTTCAACTTCCACTATAAGGTATCTCTCTCACTTCACTTGATGAAAAAGAAATAGAATTAAAAGCTCTATAGTACTGATACTTCCAAATTCTAATCGAAGACATGTCCAGTGTCAGTGTCGGACACATGTAATTACATTCAATTATGTCATTTTCTTAAATTACTATCAGTGTCAACGAGTCGGTGTGAGTCTGGTGTTTGTGTCTGTGCTTCATAGAATTGAATATAATAAAGGTGCGCGTACAAGAAGCAACAGAATACCTTGATGGATAAAGACATGATCTGTTTGTAGTAAACATCAGCAGTTCCAGCAGTTCCAGGAAGACATATAAGTGGAGGCACAACTTTAGGACCAAAGTCATAATATCGCCATTGCTTTGTTCCAATCTACAAAGAATCATCAAATAAGAATTAGCCTAATGAAAAACCCTTAATACCATAAACAGTGAAATTACTCAATTAATAGTAAACAAATTGAGCTGGATCTAACTAACTAACTAACTATGTATGAATGCATAAACAGTAGCAATACGAATAATGAATTGAGAAATGAACGAACATACAGGGATTTTGTGAAGAGGAACTTGAGACTTGAAGTGAACGTAATCACCAGGCGCCGAAAAAGCGCCTTTCATCGCTAACCTGCTACTTTGATTTTGATTCTGATTCTTTCACCGATCTTTTTCAATTCTTGCGATTCAGCACACAAAAGAACCACGATGATGTATAATTGTACTATGCATTATTATTAATTAAATTAATATAATTGTTTTTGCACGCAGGCATATACCATTTCGTGATTTTTGATCTGATCCAATCAAATTAGTAATTACCCCTGTCAAATTTACTAATTGAATCTTTGTTCTTTTCATTACAGTTATTATTTATAGGGAACTTCTACGGTACACCCGCAATTAAGGTGTACCGGTACTCCTACTTCAAAAATCTTTAAATTAACTATTATTTTTATGGAATAAAGAGGTATTTGTTGATATTTATATTTTAGAAAATGTTATTTCATAAGAAAAAACATCATTTT
>Ga0315914_1003829_pt1 | contig 22691 bp, 8 predicted proteins | sample MpolenodulesMG_FD_203920 | JGI IMG/M metagenome (GOLD analysis project Ga0315914, IMG submission 203920) | Medicago polymorpha root nodule microbial communities from Los Angeles, California, United States - elongated nodules | ecosystem: Host-associated > Plants > Roots > Nodule | place: USA...
TGCTTCCCCTCCCCTTCTCTTGATAATTAGTACCTTGTGCTTGAGTTCTTCCTCCACTTGGCATCACATTTTGTGTATAGCTGCTCACATTTTCGCCTGATGGCCTGTTTTGATAATTAGTACCTTGTGCTTGAGTTCTTTCCCCAGCTGGCATCATTTTTTGTGTATAGTTGCTCACATTTGAGCCGGTACCTCCGGATGATGGCATGATCTCTTCACCTTCCTACAATCAAACCAAAACTTTCAGTGTAATGTTAACAAAACAATTTTCAGTGTATTCAATCATTCTCAAGTATTATGTCTGGTGAATGATGGTTATTGTCTGTATCACTGCTTCATGGCTTATATACTAGTCTACATTTTTGTGTCTGGTTTTTGTATCAGTGTTCTATGACTTACATATACTACAATATAAATACCAAATCATAAACAACCTATAGATAACCTACAAGAGCTAAAGTCATGTCATGTCATTTCTACCAGTTGAATCAAACTTATTTAAACATAACAAGAAGTTAACAATTTGATTAAGAAAAGTAAACATGATGATAAAAAGAAATAGTCTAATAAAAGTGATGAATGTATGAATAGAACCTGAAGTTGACCAGAAGCCCTTTTGGTCTCATATTCACGCCATGATTCATCTTTCTTCTTAGCAGTAAACTCCTTAGCAGTCTCACCAGCAGAAGCAGCCAAACCTTTCACAACATCCACTGACTTCGCTGCAAGCTCTGCGGCCTTAGGTACAACATATCCAGCAGCTCCTTCAACAGCATTCGCAGCAGCCTTAGTTCCATCCACAGTCAACTTGGTCGAATAATGTGCTGCAGTCCACCCTGCCACGGTGGCCTTATCCTTCAAATCAACCGCCACTTTGCTTGCAACTTCCGCAGCGGTCTTCCCTGTCTCCACAGTAACATCCTTTGCCTGAACAACTGCAGACTTGGCTTTCTCCACTACAGGGGTAGCATATTGAGTCGCAGTTTTTGCAGCACTTGAAACTGTGTCTTTTGTTGCTTCATAACCTTGTTGTGTTTTCTCAAGAGTTGCATCCTTGGCTTGTGCTGCTTTCTCCATTGCTTGTGCTGTTTTCTCTCGTGTTGTTTGTGCCGTATTGCTTAGTGTTTCATTTGTTGCTTGCTTTGCTTTTTCATACCTCTCTTGTGCTGCTGAGATTGCGTCCATTTCATTTTGTTGTGCTTGGTTTCTATACTTACCTATCTCTTCCAAAGACCTTTTCTCTTCTTCTTCTCTTGCTCTCTCTCTTTGTTCAGCAACACTTTTTCCCAACATTGCACCTTCATTTCCAGCACCCGCTCTTCCTCTTTGCTCAGCAACACTCTTTCCCAAGATTACACCTTCATTTTCAGCACCAACTTTTCTTCCCCTTGTTTCTTCTAATTTCTCTCTTGCTTTCTCTCCTTCCATCTCTCTTGCTCTTCCTTTCTGTTCTTCAGCACTTCTTCCCCACATTGAATCTACATTTCCAGCACCAACTGCTCTTCCTTCCCTTCCAAACTTTCCTTCACCTCTGGTTCCTAAATCCTCTGTTTTTCTTCCTTTCTCTGCCACAACTTGTCCTGTTCCCATTCCTCTGTTCATTTCTTTCACATGTGGTGTTCCAGAAACCACTTTGGTTCGGCTATCAAGTTTTTCTCTATCATCTGTTAGACCTTTTGATTCCATCTGAAACTTTCCCACATCACGAACCCCACCAAAACCTTCTTTTTCACCTCCTCTGTTTCCTGCTACATTTGCACTATCACGAACATGTGCACGATCAAGGTAACTTTGATTCTCGTTAGGATCTGGAAGAGACTGAAAGTTTGAACCAAGTTCATGGCTCTCTCTTGCTCTTCCTCTTCCACCAATATCTCTGTGTCCAACTACATTCGTAGGAGAAGCATGATGACGATCCCTCTCACTCTGTTTCACATTTTGATCAGAGTGAGACTGAAAACCTTGCTTGAGTCCAAGGTTCGTAGCAGAAGCATGATGATGATCCCTATCACTCTGCTTCACGTTTTGATCAGGGAGAGACTGAAAATTTGAACCAAGTTCATGAGTCTCTCTTGCTCTTCCTCTTCCACCAATATCTCCAATGGCTTTTCCTGCATGATCTTTGTTCATTTCACCACCTTGTAATGCTTCAATGCTACCATGTGGTGGTTCCTTCTCCATCACTGTAAGTTGTTCAAAATGGGTTGTCATCTTTGGGACTCTGTCTTTCTCAACATGAATATCTCTCTCGTTTGTGGTGTTTTCTCTGCGAGACAATTGTTCAGATGCCATTGTTGATGGATATAAAAAAGAACAAGAACAAAGTGTGTTACGGTTTTGCTTTTGATGTTTTTTGTGTAGTTTAAGATGTTTGTGTTTGAAATAGAAATAGTAATTGTGATGTTTTTTGTTTTGTATGTGCATGGAAATGTTGAGTGATTTAAAAGGGGAAAGGAATTGGCGGTTTGAAGAGGTTTGTGGTGGATATGTTCTGCATGGGGAATGACATGTGGAACAAGAAACAGTGGGTAATGACACGTGTGAATGTTGTGAAATTGGATATTGTGACTCAGCTTATTATAATGAAAATGAAAATCTAGATTAGGATGATTGGATGAAATGAGGCTGTTTTTTCGTGTTTAAAGACACGTGGAAGATTTAAGGAATGCCTCGTATGAGTTTGTGCTTGGTAGAAAGAGGTACAATGCAGATCAATGGAAGACACCTGGTCTCAATGTGTAAAAGGTTATTGGTGATTCAAGAATATTCAATTCGATATTCGTTTTGTTGTGGGTTATCTTTGAAGAATTACTATCATTTGGAGTGCGATTCATTCAAATCTCAAGTTTAGTGTCACTGATTTTTTTTATTTACGTGGAGTAATCTATACATAATTTTTTGTTTTAAGGAAATGTTAACGAGTGCCTCCAGGTACTCTTTAAGGACTTTAAATAGTAAGTTTTTATGGAAACTTATGTAATTAATGCATTAAAAATTGAAATATTTGATATTTTTAATAAATAATTTCTTATTTTGGATGACTTAAAGAGTGTCTGAAACACTCGTTAACATTACCCTTATTTTTAATTGGACTCCGATTAAGCCACCATAACGTTGGATTTGAGTTTCAACAATTAATAAAAATTAGTCACAACTTCTAAAAAAAATCAGTCAGATATTAATAAGTGAAATGAAAGTTAGTTTATAGCACTAACAAAAATTACTCGATGGATCTTAAACTACCCTTAAAGGATTAATGATAACTTATCCCTTCTGATATCTGTTACTCAAATTACCGATCACACCGTCTACTTGTAGGGTTTTTGTTTAAAATCAGAGTAAGTTTTGTATGGACTTAACCTATCGAAATTGACACAAGAGGAATCGAACCTGAGACCTTTGGAGAAGCAAACTCCAAGATCTCAAACCAATCACTATTCTTTCTTTTCCTATGAAAGGAGTGCACCAACAAAAATTCAAGACATTCAAGTGTATTAAACAAACAAAAGGGTGTTAACCTATATTTTCCCTATTTTTATTGCGAGGAAACCTAAGAAAAATGGTTATTTGGTCCGGTGTAAATTAAACAGGGGTGTTCATCATATTGGGTAAAACTAAACCAAACTCCAATCCAAACCATTTCAAAGTGTTTGAGTTGGATAACTTTTGTGATTAGGCACAAAACTAAATCAAACCGTTCAAATTCGATCATGTTTGGTTCGAAAAAACAGATTTAATGATTCTTATTCAATTGTCCGCATGATCAACCCGATCACAAATACTCTTTTTTTGTTGTTAACATTTTACTTATTATATATCTATCTACATATATAAAGACAAATCTTTTGGGTCACGAGGGGAGCCTGGGGACCGTCTACATCGAGGCTAGAACAACCATACAAGCAAGAGAGATGTCGCACTCTTACCCAAAACCTTAAGACAATGTGTTTATGGGTCCTCTTACTTATAAGGTGTTCAACCTTTACTTTTCTATCCAATGTGGAACATATAACTCACATTTCACACAACACTCCCCCTCAAGTGTGAGTCCATCAATTCATCGTGCTCCCTCTCAAGCGGAAGCTCTTACTTGCTTGTATCGCCGTTGCTGGTTTCTTAGCAACAGACCGACATTGTACTGTCGTTGCTGACTTCTCCGCAACGGACCAACTGCCTCGGTCGTACCCTTCGTTGAACCAGGCTTTGTTACCATTGTTGGGTCACTGAGGGGAGGCAGGGAGACCGCCCACATCGAGGCTGGAACAACCCCACAGACGCTACACTCTTACCCAAAACCTTAAGGTAAAGGGTTTATGGGTCCTCTTACTTATAAGGTGTTCAACCTTTACTTTCTATCTAATGTGAAACATATAACTCACACTTGCACACAACATGGTCAAATTAGAAATGTGTTTAAAGTAGTTTTTTTTTTTTTTTGCGTTCTCAACATCTCAAACAAAGAAATAGACAAATGAAACCACACTTTTAACTATTTTTATTTTGAAAGCTTTAATATTTTGGTTTTGTATTATGATACAACTGTTGTGGGAGACTTGATTGCACACTCATTTTTTAAATTTTACATGAGATTTTGACTATTAAAGTGTTTTTTTTTTTTTTTATACTTGAAAACAAACCTGTTGTTTGTCAAACTTGCGTGCATTTATTTTTTGACAATTGCTTTTGTGACATTCAGAAGTTCTTAACAACACAAGTAAAATACTAAAATACCCTCAGCGGTAGTTAACTACTGTTGGGTTATAACTAGAAACCCAGCGGCAGTTAACTGCCGCCGAGTTTTTTGGTCTTTTACTTGTGTTCCTAGGACATTTTGAATGATAGAAAAGCAACTCTCTTATTTTTTTTGGTGTATCCATCAATCCGACTCAGATAAACCCGTTGTTTATCAATTTGGTTTGGGACTTATCCCAAACACGTGTAATTCTAACTCAAATCAATTCGTATATGTTTAATTAGTTTGGACAACGGGCTCACTCAAATTCAAACTAAACTGTCCCGCAAACACTGTGTAGGTGTAAATTAGTTAGCCTTTAGTTTTTTTTTTTTTTTACAAGAGTTAGCCTTTAGTTAATTTTGTATCAAGATTAGATCTTAAAGTTCAAGGAACCTATAGTTTTTTTTCTTTTTTATAGATTAACTACTCAGTCAAGTTTTGAAGATTTACTAACAAGTTCGACTCAACTTATTTTGAACTATACTTTTCAGTTTCTATAAATGTGGACAAGCAGGACCATCTTAAACATTTTAAATATCTTACTTTAATCTTATAAATTGGGATAAAAAAGATTGTATTGTTAGGTCCTATAAAATATTTCAAAATATTGTATTTTTTACCAAAAGAAGCACAAAAAATTCAACTCAAAATTTTGAGACCCTTTGTTGTTGGACCATTTGCACAACCCATTAGCTGGCTTTGTGGACGAGTAGAATAAGAGAGGGTTAAGAGAAGTTGGAGCAAGGGGTTTGAAATATTAAAAAAGAAAATGAAGGGAGAGAGGTGAATGAAAATAGGAGGTGTAAGTAGCCCCCGTACTTTTATAGTTTATTGGAGGCACTTAGGCCCATTTCTCTAATCCAGGATTATGAGAAAGATGCAGCAATGTTGTATGGAAATTGCTGTTTACACTCTGCAGAAAACTAAAAACACCATAAAATGACAAATTTAACCTCAATTTTTCTTCGGCAATTAACTACCGCCTGTTAAAATCCTTCGGCAGTTAACTGCCAATGAGATTAATTTGGTATTTTCGTGGTGTTCCCTAGCATCCTTTGATGTGGAAACAACATTATTCATGTTGTATATGTACTTCCCAAAACGCAATATCGTCAAGCGCAGGTGAATGTTGTTGCTACATAGGACTAGTCTAAGGGTCAAGCAACCCAAGCAAGGGCTTTAGGCTCAAAATTTTGGGTGGAGAAAAAAGCCTTTAAAAAATTAATTTGGTTATAAGTATATTATATGACAGATAAATTACACACATTTGCATAGCTTAACTGATTACCAAAAATGTCTCAATTACTCTAGGTCATGAATTCAAATTTTGGTCTCCACAAAGTTGATTTCATATGAATATTCTGTTAAAAAGATAATAATTTTAAAGGCCGCATGAAATTTTTTGCTTTAGGCCACTTAATATGTTGGACCGGTTAATACCATGAAAATGTTACATATTTTCTGATTACTTATCAATTATGAAAAACAACATGTACATATTTTCTGCTTACTTATCAATTATGCATTTTTCCAATCAATGATGCTAAACTTCCCGAAAAATGTCCAGCGACATATTCACGATGGAATTTGGCATGTTGGAACCAAAAAAAAATAGCACCACTACCTCCGTGTTTTCCGGCTAGAGCAAATTTTAATTAGATGATGGCAATTCGTGAGACATTCTGGATGAAATGTCTGGGGGATATATAAAGCATTACTGTTTTCCGATTCTATAGTAAATTATTAATTCCCCGCTCCCAAACTATATCAATCCATTCTTATTTATTGCTCCATATTTGAGAATACAACTTCTGCAATGGAATTGACATTATTTATATACGGTTGAATAACATGTCACCCTTGCAAAGAACACAATTACTCAGACAATTCGTCTTTTTGATTGACCCGCAATCTTGTCGGTAAACTATTTCTACAAGAAAATCACTTTGAGAGTAGTAATTAGCTTTCTCAAGTGAGTTGATCACTTAAAAGGAGTCTAAAATCTTTAAATATTTATTTTGGTTATAAGAAATTAATGATCAACAAAACATTAGGTTAAATGTTTAGCTGAAAATAGTAATCTTCTAAGCTTGAGCAGCCAATTTGATACAGCCTTGTTCGATCCTAAAGAGGATAAATGATGCTTAAATTGCACTAGCTTGCAAAGTGGGATAATATTCTGTACTTTTTGATTCTATTATATTGCTTTCTAGAAAAGGAATTCACTGTCACAACGATCCATCAACACGTTATTGTATTCCAAAGGAAAGGTTCTTTGCATTGCAAGTACTTTTCAATATTCCAAAAGAGTGTCTTTGGTACAATCAGGGCAGGTTTCTGCCAAAATAATATGAAAATTTACAATATGTAGAGCATTGTAGCATTAACCATTTTATTATCCAATTACAAAAACTCAAAATGCCAAGTTAAATAATTCCTATGGTAGAAAACAATGGGTTTTCCTGGACTAATTAAGAAACATATATAGTTTCCAATTCACTACTTCAACCAAAGAGAGCTGCATGAAGAAGAACATTCCAAGTATCAGGAAGTCCTGGAAGACACCAATGACTACAATCTGTTGGCATAACACCACTATACCCTTCAGGATGTGCATCTTTTCTGTATTGTGAGAGTGTTGTCACATCTAGAAAATACACTGGCTTCTTTAATCTGCTCAATACTTTATTCACTATCACCCAAGCCATTGGTGTTCCTGCTGGGTACTTCAAACCAAAGAATGGTTGTGTCTCTCTCATGCATGATTTTGCAGGTTGATTCCAATCTCTCCCCCTAATTTACCAAATATCATACACCATCATCAATATAGTTGAAAAAACTTAGTCTAGTAATTGGCACACATACTTGGTGCAAAAAGTTTGGAGTTGCATTAAGTGTAACAAAAGTAAGGTGACACTGATTCTACTTAAAATTACGATAGTACACCGTAATTCTGCAAAAATCATTGTGAATTCAAACACGCACTTAATAATAAGATTAAGTTGAAGTAGATACAGTAACTTACTCATAATGCACGGGAGAAATTCCTAAAAAGAAGACCTTGGTTTGAGCTGGATTTACATTGATGTTAACCCATCTAGCCCAAGTTGTCAAACCTTTGTAGAATGCAATGAAACGGTTCATGTCTTTGTACACCTTGCCACCCTCTTGAATATAATCCCATCTGCATTCAAATGTCAACAAAAACAACAACTAATTAATCAATATTACTAATCACCTCCATAATAACAGAATTGACTATGATCATGATGTTAAATATAGATCCTACGGTTGTGCATTTCCAGTGTGGGTCCACCAATGCCATGTGTTGAAAACCAGTACATCCATCCCTCTCCATGCATTACCACTCTTTATTGAGTCCAACTTTAGAACACGCCCAACGTTCTCACGGTCAAGATCTACCAAGTATGGTGTGCGGAATAGAAATAATTGGAGACCATAATCCTGAAAATATAGTTCAAATAATAGTTATTAACTTTAGCTTTCATACACTAAATTGTTGACACTGGCACGCCACAAATCACAATCAATTGTGCCTATCTCCCGAGAAGTCACTTGGTTGAGAGATTATCTCTTCAACCTCGAGAAACTCGGTTGGAGCCGATGCACCTGAGAAGTGATTATGATAAAGTCAAACTTTTATAATTATCGGACGGCTAAAATTGATTGTTAGTGTAAAAACTCCTTACATATAATTAATTTAATTTTCTATTTAAATATCTTTCTTTAAGTCATCAACCTACTAAAGTAACTATACTACTTGAGAAATTTCCTCACTTAACTCCTTTCAGTGATGTCTATTTTTTGCCTTTAGTTTCAATGAAAATGAAAAGTGCCATGGAATATAAATTACTAGAAGAAAGGAAAATTCCTTCTTTTATCACACAATGTGGCCCAATATTTTGTGACGCTTTTGTAGTTTACTGACTTTATGTAGGAAAAGTCATGAAGGCAGAGGAGTGCATCTGAATTAGGCCACCAGTGTCATGTGGTCCATTTTGAAGGGATTATCTTTTTTGGTACAAGCATTGAAAGACAGCAAATGCAAGAGATTAAAGAAGAAATTACTAATTTTATGTAGTATTAATATTATTTTCAAAAAGGAATGTCATCAAGCCTATAATGAATAAATATATAGTATATACTACTGTTAGTGCTACAATTTAATTCATTTGGCCCACTTCATAATTTTATTTTTTGTTCTATTGAGCTCAAGGAACACATTTTTTACTCCTCCAATTTTTTTTAATATGAATAGCTTGATTGATGCTTATATCAAGGGAAAACATAATAAAGCAAATATTCAATCAGATATTTCTTGAAGTTAGAAAAACTAGATATCAAATTATTGATCATTACAGTTTAAAAAGGGGACGTGCAAAGAAGAAAAGGTTGGCTGAGTAACGTTGTGTTCATAATTTAGTTACTACTAATGATGATTGTTGGACTGCTAGGAAAACTTAGATGCCAAAACACTAATTATTGCTAATTAAGAAATTTGTTAGTAAAGTTTCTATATAAAGTGAAAAGGTATTGACAAGTTGGATCATGAATATATAATTTTATTGGAGCATTTCCTATACAAAGAAAAAGGCACTATATATTAGCACCAATAGTTTTTTTTGTTGTGAAACCGGAATAGAGCTTAATCGCTTGAGGTGACATATAAATGACGAACTTCAACCACTAGTCTGTATATTTTTTACCATACTAATATTGTATTGTTCTTTTCCATTAACATATCATATGCATCTATTCCATAGTCTTGAGAAACACGTGTTTTCTTTTTCGGTCTAGCTGGTTAAAGAAATTGAACTTTTAAAATATTTATTTAAGAAAAAAATTACAGTGAAATTAAACTTTGAAAATATTTATTAAAAAGTGGAGTATATCGAATATTTGTATAAAAATATATTTTAAAATTTGTATACTTTGGTAAAAGTTTGAAGAATACAAGCAAGCATCTATTAAATAATCAAAACAACCAAAAAAAGATAAATTAAATATGCTAACATTTAGGCTTGTTTTTTTTTCTTTTCTCTGTTTTGATCAGGAAAAGACATAATGATTACGTTCCAAATAAGAAGGAAAGTACAATCATATGAAAATGTTAATATATTATTTATATTTCCCCCAATAAATGTATTTTTTATAATATTATATTTTTTTTAATCATTTGTAAGAGGGAAAATATGTCAATAGAAAACATAAATTACTATCTATTACTATTACCATGACATTTTTTATCAAAAAAACTATTAGCATGGCAATGGTAAATGATAGCAATAACCATGAAAGATTCACATTTATTATTCTTTAAAAATGTCCCCGGCAAAAGGAAAAGCCTCCACCAAACCCGTTTCATACTTTATTGCTCACGCTCCATTGTTTCACACCATGGAAAATAATCAAAATAAATAATAATTTGACCACAAAATTCGCCGCTAGTTTATACAAAATGGATCATAGATTTGAAGAAAAACAGAACACGAGTTCACACAAAGCCAATTACTCCAAAAAGTTTCCAATTAGGTGAAAGAGAGAAAGGCAAAGAACGCATCACTTGCATGGACACAAAAGTATCAAAAAATAGAAATTAAAGAAAAAAAACATAGAAATTCAAATACTAACCTGAAATGTTATTGTGGAGATGGCACTTTGCTTTGAGAAGGAATACCTTGTTTTTGGTACCCAAGAATGAATCATACATGCTAGCGAATTGAACTGGTTTAAGCTCAAAGAATCACCAACAAACATAATCTTCTTCCCCCTATACTTTGCTAGAAAATCCAATGCATTGAACCTAAAAAAAATACCAAACACATTTTCATCTCGTGAGACTTCTAACTTACATTTATAGCAATTAAAACATAAAAATTAGTTATACAATATAACTAGCTAGTATAATGTTTGGTATCAGAGTGAATCTATCAGAATCAAGGTGACCTACTCTGACTCACCTTAATTCTGGGAAACTCGTCCCGATACCAAACGTACACTGAATCTAAGAGAAGCTATGATAGAAATGAAGAAGTAGATATACCTTGGTATAGAACATGTGAAAGGTTGCCATCTATATTTCTGATACTGAGTATCAGGTCTGCCATACTTTTGACAATTGAATTGTGGATCTATGAAGGGGCAAGAAGAAGGATCATAGAGAGGATACGAAGGGTCATAGACCCATTTGCCACGAAACCAGTTACATCTTCCTGCAAGTTTTCTCTCATTACTAGTACTGGAAATGGTAGTTGTTGTTGTTGTATTGGAGTTAAATTCAAGAGCTTTTGTTTGGTGTGAAGAAAACAGAAGAAATAAAAACAGAGTCGGTAACAGAAAACCCATTTTCTTGGGTTTCGATCCTTAGGTCTCTGTTGAAGGAAAAGGACCAAGAGTGCAGAAAAAGTTGTCTGAACTAAACCTTTTTATAATGTTTTGTTTTAGCGTGTCTGTGACTGAGAGAGAGAGAGAGAGAGAGAGAGAGAGAGAGTGAAGAATGTGAAAATAGAGCTACTTTTTTATTTTTCACATTTTTTATTTTTTTAATGATTTATTTATGTTAGTAAATTATGCTTGCAGTCAGAAACATGGAAACTTTGTATTGTATGGATTTCTTTTAACTGTGGCATGTGGTATGATGTGGGTTGGATCTGATCTTGATCCTTTACATTCAAAATTCTCGAGATTAATATTATTTTGACTCAAGAAGTCATGTCACATGTCTAAATTGAAATTTATGTATAAAATTAAGTCTTTTGGACATTTCTGTCTCACTGACTTCAGGAAAGATCAATTTCATTGATCAAATTAAGGTTAATTTAAATAAAAAGATCATTTAAGATGTGTTGCCCACTTTTCCATATGGTTATCAAAGAATTCACCAAAATTATTGAAATAAAAAAATTCTTCAAAGCTAGTATTTTGATATATGAAATTATATTTGTATAACTATATTTTATGACAATTTTTTCTCTTATATTTAAATTATGTTTTTATTTTCTCTTTCGATTGCTTTGATTTATGTATCGATATCTATTTATTTTTTTGTAAATATTATTAGAATATTTTGTCTAAAAGTCATAGTTCAACTGACAAATGTCAAAATTGTAAGGCCGGATGTCGTGATCCATATTCGAACTCGAGACCTCGATGTTATGTGTAAGTTTAATTTTAAGTGGATTACCACTTCATCTAAGAAAAGCATATATTAGAATATCTTTACATTTAGTATAGTCATAGTTGTATATTATTAGCATCCAAATATAGACATTGACTTACTTGTATATTATGGCAAAATCATATCAATGAAAATCAAGGTATTCATTTACAATTAAGTCAATAATTATATACAATTATGACTATCCTTCAAAGAAAAAAATATACAATTATGACTATATTTGGAGGCTATAGTATACAATTATGATTATACTAAATATAAAGATATTCTTTTTTTTTGTTACAAAATATAAAGATATTCTAATAGATTTATGGTTTTTTTTTGTGGTGTGAAATAAATAAATATATGGGTGTGTCAAAAGTTATCACATAAATGATTATTCAAATAACACACATATTTTTTATAATGAGACATAATGATAAAAACACATATACAAACACATCAATGGAGATCACAAATATTAGAGTTTAGATCATTTCTTTTCCCTAGTTCTCTCATTCTCCCTCCTTCACCAAGTTTTATTTATCTCTCTAAAATGAAATTAAAAAAAAAAGATCAAAAGAAAATCAAGAGAAAGAGAGACACACAAATTGGAGAGAAGGAGAGAACGAGGGAAAGGGGATGATCCAAGTAAAAAATATTACATGCACATAGAAAAATGATTTGAAGACACTCAAACATGTCTCAATATCCTAGTCTATTGAATATGTCGAAGTGTAAACTCTCCCGTCTTGGATGTGTGAAACTCATTTGTAGTTGATTTGTAACAACTCTTGAGTTAATTCCTATGTTCTGTAGGGTGCTTTGATCCGCCATGGACCATGGTATTGGTGATTGAAGCGTGTAATGGCGAAAATTTTGGCAACTCATCGAGGTGTTCAACTTATTGTTAGAAGAGGTTTTATGAAAGTTTGATTGAATCTAATTTTAGTACACAATTCAATTTAATTTTGATTGAGTGTGGTGTTAACGATTAATCAGTCTAGTTATGCTATGGTCTAACAAATTAGGGAGTAAGTGTGTGGTATTTTCCTATGAAGTTTAGGTGTATGTTTGATTCTACTTTTAGAAGAGACAAAATTAATTTTAAAAGTGTGTACCAAAAAAAAATAAAATATATATATAATTTTAAAAGTGCAAAATTAATTTTGATATATTTGTTGCTCTAAATTAGAATTGTTTTTGTTTTTATAATTGATTATAACTTGAGCTAGATTGTGAAGCTTTTGAATCAATAATTCAAAATCAATTTTTAAAGGCACAAAACAAAATATAATCAAGTTGCATATATGTTTTGCAAAATTTGGTCTATCTGGCTTAGGGATGTCCATGGGTGCGGATAGTATGATACCCGTCCCCGCCCTGTTGGATAAATATAATACTCATACCCGCCCCGTACCTTTGTGGGTACCCACTATGTGGGTATACGTGGGTATTGAGTTATCCATGGGTATTCATGTGTACCCATGGATTTTTTAAAATGTTTTTTTTTACAAAAAATAACTTTTTTTAATTACCAAAAAACTTCAACTTTTAAACATTCATACATAATCCATTCAAAATTTCATAAATCATATATAATCCATAGAAAATTCATGATTTTTACATAATCCATACAAATTCTTGAAGTAAAATAAAAGCATAAAAACATCTAAATTTTATAAGCATTCCAAACTTCAATACCTTCATTTGACTTCCCAAATTTAATAAGGTAACAATTTAAGTAATAGGATATATATATAAGAATATTTTAGTAATTTACTTAATTTATTATCGTGGATGGCTACCCATGGGTATAGGTACAATCAAATCCGTATCTGTATCCATATATTAATGGGTAGTCAATTAGCCGTTTATTTTACATGTGGATACCCGTTTAACTACCCGTGACAGATTTTACCCGCAGGTATCAATGGGTATGGGTATTTTTGCCACCTCTAATATGGCTTGATTGATGTAGTTTGCATTTTTATGTTTGTCGAGTTTTTTCCTAATGCCTTGTTTGCCCAGATTTGAGATGTGTTTCTTTCCTAGGAGGAGATTGTAGTTTTTCCTTTTCTTTTGGGGCTTGCGGCTTGCCCTTTGTTTTCCACCAAAAATAACATCACTCCATATTAAACTCTATTTTCTTTATATACTTTTTTCATCATTTAGAATTAATTAGCTGTTGCAGTATTATTACTTCATTTAGGAAATTAATCAATATCAATTCAATATTGTCTCCGGAGCTATTAGCAAAAGAATGAAGTTGCGTACAAAACCGCATTAGTCTAAATACATTAGTAAGTCTAGATAACAATAACAACCATAATTCCAGTGATTATTTTGTTCTTTTAATCGCAAAGAAATTAGAGACAACTGTCTTGATTGAGACGTAATTAGATGGAGATAGTAGAGCATGCATCTCATGCATAGATACGTATAGGTCTTTTTTTTTGCTTACTTAGATATGTATAGGTCTCAAACCAAAAATAATTAAAATTAAAAGGACCATGACGCTTGGCACAATTATATAATTACACATATCTCAACTTCAAGTCACAAGTGTAAATGTCACTTTTATCTTTTTCCTAAAAACTACAAGCTTGCTCTATACAAAGATGGATATGTTTGATAAGTTCACAAAGTTGAAAAAAAGTTCATAAAATAAAGTTTATTATAAAAAAAAAAAAAAAAGAATCAACTATGTGCTATATATATAATAAAACATGAAGAGCAATATCAATTATGAAATAAGGAGTCAAAGGTGGATGACTATCGATAATCATTTACAAGAATTAATTTCCCCCAATTTTTGTTCTTTTTTTTTTCCACTATAATAAAGACATTAAAGTCGTAATAACGTGTTTGAAAATTCGAAAATTGAAAAGGAAATGTGATAAAATATATATAAAAACAAATTAAGAAGGGGTCATCCCCATGAGCTTGACTCAGTTGGCAGAGATATTGCATATTATATGCGGGGGCCGTGGTTCGAACCCCGGACACCCCACTTCCCTACAATTAAATTGTGTGAACTCTAGTCACTATGCTACTTGACAAAAAAATATAAAAAATAAGAAGGGGCCTGGTTGTCAATGTCAATACTCAATGAAGCACTTATCTTGTTAAGCTGAAAGTATTTCAACACCAAACTGAACTCAAACAAGAACTGATGGTAGCTAGTCATCACACGACAAAAGTTTGCAACCCAAACAATGCGTTGTCAATCACCAATTCACCATGCATGTGCTATATTTTTCAAATCACATTTTTTCTGATAAAAACGAAAAAAGAAAATAAAAATTATTCGATTTCAACAGAATCAATAATTGAAGGATAAGTTATTCATTAATTTTATCCTTATACAAGTTATACTCGAATACATGCATTTTCTATAATTATATCCTTAATTAAAATTATTCGATTGCAGCAGAATGAATAATTGAAGGATAAATGATATATATTTTCATGAAATTATATATAATATTTATGCTAATGTGTACATGCGACTAAGTGCTGATCCACTTATGTAGCAATTCCTGTCAATGAATAACAATATAATATTTTTGAGTCAATTAATAACAATATATATTATAGAATCATTATTATAACAAGTTGATCCATCATTATACCGATCACTGGTGAGGTCATGGGAGAATTTAATATTTGACGTGTATAAATATCATCAGTATAAAATTAGTAGTAGACAGAAGTACGTAGTATACTCGTCTGATCTCACATGCAGAAGAAAATAACATAATCGGTAGTGTAGGTGAGGAACCACGAACGATCCAATGATGGTGTGATTTAAACTCCACCATATGATTAATTCATTGAATAGAAATGACTATGAATCCGACAAAATAAGAAAAATGATAGAAGAAGGACAGGGCCGGCTAAGGCCATCACCTTAGACTTTTAAAAATGTAAATATTTTACCTAATAAAATTGTCTTATATTCTACTATTTTTAAACTAAGTGACTCAAAACTTTTAGATTAGATGACACGAGTCTTTTCTAGCTTAACCATAACTAAGATCTTGAGTTCGAATTCAGTCTTGAACATGCAGCCGCGTTAAAACTCGTAGGGAGAGGTTGTCGTCCATTTGGGTCTCACAAGGCTTGAAGAATTAGTCTCCATAGTTAAACGCATGGAGGATACCCGACTTAAAAAAAAAAACATAAGTTAACTACATAATCTCAACAATAGATTAAATGAATTGACTTATTATGTCGAATTAGGAGTATTTGGTTTTTGACTATGCCAAATAAAGTTTTTGGAACTTGTCCAAGCTTTTTGTTGTTTTTGTTTGAATTGTAAATTGTATATCGAGAAAAACTTACATGTGATTTGATTTGAATGGATAATTTAGAAAGTGCGGAATGCTAAGATCTTCCAACAAAAGATTGGTAGTGTCTTAAAACTAATGTTAAGGGTTTCAAGATTGAGTTACATCATTGATGAACAAATCCTCTTCAGTGTTTTGAGTCTTTGGTAGTTGTTTTATTGGTTGATTGAATATATGAGTGCAATTTTTTGCTTTGAAACTATTTTGTAATTATACTTTTTTTATCCTTGACATTTCTCGTGAGGGTTGTCTCAACCATTATGTCAGTAAAATCTTTACTTTAGGCCCCAAATTTTTATTTTTTTAACTAATCTATATGTATTTATTATTATCACGGGTAATGAGATAGTAGAATTTTTTTTTATAATATGTGTGTTGAGAAAGTCGTATTAAAAGTGTAAAACCTTTAAGATTTCAAACTTCCCAGGTAAGAGATGTTGTGTTCAAATTAGGTCAACTTAAAGATGTACCTAAAATAAAAAGTGACTAGTTTTTTTTTCAACGGATTTTTCTTGAGTGTTGTTGTTTTTGTGGATACTTACAAATGGTTCAATTGGTAATAATTTAATTAAAGGTGATAATGCACACAATTATTAAAATATTGCACCTGAAATTAAGAATCGAATTCTAAAAATGCTACTTTTGCTAATAATTTTTATTATTATTTCAATTGCACCTTTTTAAAAACTGAGATAAAATAATTCCAATTGGAAGCAAAAAATTCCACAGTATAACCAAATAGCAATTTTAGAATTTGATTCTTCATTAATCCTATTGCAATTTTTTAAGAAATAACTTATTAGTCTCTATATAATAGTTTTCTTTCCGAATGTGACCTGGATAATTATTGACTTTATTTTCCTTTACCTTTAGACCAATCTTTGAATTATCAAGATTGTTTTCCTTAAAAACGAAGGATTAATTTTTATTTATGTTGTTCATTTTGCATAGCCACTATCCTCCACTACCTTCTTGTAGGTCCTTCTCCTTTTCCATCTATCGTATTCTTCTTTTAAGCAAAGTAGCATACAATCCAAAGCAATTTATAAGAGTTGTTGATATGGATGTAATAATCAAAAGAAACAACTACTTAATTTGCACTGCTTATTTGTTCTGTTGCATACCATTAAGGCGGGAAAGAGAATGTGGAATCTATCTTGTTCAAGAAAAAGCTACTTAGGTTGAGCAATGTGGGCCGTGTCCAACAAAAGATCCTGGCCCATCGTAATAGAATTCTGATACAAGTTGCTTGTTAAATGAGTAAAATTGGAGATACTTCACTTCTTCTTTTTCCTCAACTTGTATCCCGCTATGTACAATTGTATAGACTAATCTCTTGAAAATCTCTGCGTCAAGTTATTTGACGTTGATGCATTTTCATGAGTGAGTTCGAATTCAAAAACTCTAGTTAAAGTGGAAGACATTTAATCATCTCATTTAAGCGTTATAGGGTAGAGAGATACTTTCTATTTTAGTGAACATGTTTTTGTTTCTATTTGTTCTTGCCCTTTTAATCAAATTGGTCAATAATGGCATGCATTATTTTCTCGAGAGAAATCAAATATGCTTTGATGAACTTAACTTTGTACTTGATATATCCGCTATGTATAATTGCATAGACTAATATTTCGAGTCAAGTAGAATTACAATAAATGGAAAAATATTTGCCTCAAGTTACTTAACGTTGCTTCATTTTCATGATTGAGTTCAAATTCAAAACCTTTGATTAAAGTGAAAGAGTTTGAATCATCTCATTTAAACGTTCTAGTGTATAAATATTTTCCATTTTAGTGAACATCTTTTTGTTTCTATTTATTACTGCCCTTTTAATCAAATAGGTCAATAATGGTAAGCATTATTTACCCGAAAGAAATCAAATGTGCATTGATGAACTTAGCTTTGTATTTAAAGAAAACTTGTGTGCTTTATGGCTGGAACGTAGTATTTAAGAACTAATGGTAGGTGGTAAAGTAATCCGCACGTTACATTGGATTTTTATGCAAAGAATCATATATTGGCTGGCTGATTATAAAACCTCGACTTTCTTTACCTAACTACCACTTGAAGATATTCTCATTACCACTCGAGGGGTTTTTCGATTATTTAACAAGAAATTAAAAGTGATACATTGTACAATGGCACGAAGTGATACCCCAAAAGGAGTTATCTTTTTATTATGCATCAATTTTGTAATATTGTTAATGTTCATCTGATGATGAGTTTGACGAAGTTACAAATCATAAACTATTCTTTCGGTCTCATATTTTTTTTAATCTGCAAATATTATTAAACGTCAATCCCGCAAGACGCAAGGTATGGACGAAACAAGATACAAATGGTGCCGCATATAGACGGTACACCATAACCACCAAACAAAGCCCCTAAAGATAAACCCACCAAAACACTTCACCACACGGACACCTTAACATAAACAAGAAACAAAACACTGCAAACACAGTATTCAAAACCACACATCGTCACTACTCACCCCCAAAGAACACCCCTTAAAATAAAACTCTCAGACTTCAACAATCAAGCTGAGCCTCATTCGAAAAGCTCCTAACCGAATGAACATGCAGCATCCACAACCTCTCGACCTCCGATCCATCGAAAGAGCACAAAACAAAACCCAAAAACCAACTTAAGTCAAAGAGTTGACTCCCGATCTCGAATCAAAAGTGATCGGCCCACCAGACTTTAGAACCAAATCAGTAGGGCACCCCTCGCCCCCGGTAAACCAGAGAACACCATATCAAGTCAAACAGAATTGCAGCTAGACACCAACTCCCGATCTCGAAGCAAAAATAACCGGCCCACCAGACACTAGCACACAATATGTAAGACGATAGACATGATATGCGGTTGGTGCAAACAACAAGCAAATCAAAAGGAAAAGGCTCATCGCAATGGACACACACCCTCCAAACACCCTAAACAACCCAAAAATGCGAACATGAGCTAGCGACGACGACCATGGACCCATGTAACAGAGGCTGCCTCCAAAAGAAATCACCCCAACAAACACATGCCTCCTCACCTAAATAACACCAACCACCCCCATATGTAGCTCCCGTCCGCCAACCGTTCTGATACCAATTTCGAATCCAAAAAACCACAACCGAACCCCCACTCAAAGCTACCACCTCCACCTCAACTAAAGCACCACCACAACACCATCCCACAACAGAAAACAACATCGAAAAACCCTAAAATTACGGACACACAGTGACCCATGAGGGGGTCTGCCACCAAATCAAGCAAAAATTGAATCTACACGACCACCAGCGCGAACAACCAAAACCACCACGATCCTTACGACGACAAACGATCTGGGAGTTCGTTGAAGGAGGATTAATCGTGAATGAAAGAGATGTCACCACACCTACAGCCGCCGACAACGAATCCCTCAAATCGGTACCACACATCGCCCCCTCCACACCACACGTCTGTCATCACCATCGACCACTTCGTCACCACCTACACTCCCACCGAAACACCCACCAACAACCAACACACCTTCATTCGCCGGAACCGGATGACGACACCACAAGAAATCAAATCAGCACCGTCATAAATTGCTTGATCAATAACAGCTAATACGTCGGCACCAAAACAGTCTGCAACATATGTTAGAGACTAACACTCTTTGTAAATTGCAACACTTAATTTTGATGAACCACCTTATATAGTGTCATTGCCAATACCAAATATGGTTGCGCTTTGTACAAAGTTACCACCTACTGTTGATAGTTTGTGTGCCCATGGCCTACAAAGTCTCATGTTGTTTGTTGTGAACTAGGGAGTTTGTCGTGAAATGCCTCATAAGTCACCACCCATCACCTCCAGCACCACTTAACACCACCGCCACACATCTCCACCACCACAACAACCCACCTCGCCATCGCCACCCAACACCACCACCAAACCACCGCAACATCACCATCTCTAACGGATCAAAAAAGAAAAACACAGATCTGAACAGGAATCCGGCGCGGTAGTCACTGGCTGCAGATATGGACCGTGTTCCGGTGATGTGGAGAATCTGATGAAGAATCTCGTCACACCACCACTCACCTAGAGCTACATGGTGACAAAAGTATTTTGGATTTGAGGGGTAAGATGGTACGATTGGGATAGAAAGTAAGAGAGAAGGGAGAGAAAAGTTTTCTAGAGAGAGAAAGAAATTTGAGTTTTTTCTAGTATCTTTCAGTCTCATATTAGAAGATATAGTTGACAATGTTCACCATTGATCTAGCATACTTTGACCATATTTTTCTACTAATGTACAAATATGTTGTTAGATTCGTTTCAATGAATATTTTTAAAATATTAAATTTTTATAATTTTTTTATAATAGATAATTAAAGATATTAAAGATAAAAAAAATATATATTAGTATGTGTGATAGGGTCAATTGTGCCTTAATATAAGATGGAGGGAATACTATGATTCTTAAAAACACTACACTTAAGAATTTCAACATAATTACAGTGTTATTTTGATTTTGCTCAACTCCCTGTGATTCACCATATAAACTGATTCTCTAAAACAGAGTTGAATTTCTCTCTGTTTTTTTTTTTAATTGGAGGACTCTTTAAGATAAGGATATACTAAAAAGTATTTTATGCACTAATTATTTTTGTGTCTTCTACTTACTATATATTAAATATTAATCCCTATGATTTTACCATTTTGCTCCTAGGAGGGACATTTTTGTAATTTCCTAATATGTGGGATATGGTTGTTGCCACCTCACTATTATATGGGTGCATTTTCCATTTTGCCCCTCACAATTTTTTTAAAATTATTTTATAATTTTTATATTTTTAATAACTTTTAAGTATTTTTCAATTTTTATGTTTTTAATATTTTTCAATTTTTTTCTCCCAAATTCAGTTGCTTCTACATTGCTGTTGTGGGAGATTAAGATATCGTTTGACCCAACTTTTTTCCAACTTCTCTACATTTTTAAGGAGAAGTTAAGCCAAACACAGTATCAATTAAGTACTTACTAAAAAAAAAAAATTCAATGCATAAAATTGAATGAAATGAGCTTTGGCAAAAAGCTGTTGAATGTTACTTTAAAAAACTACTTCTCGACAATTAATTTCACAAACACCTCTTTTTAACTCACGCTGAGAACATTTTCTTTTATTTTTTAATATTATATTTCAATATCTTTTTTTCTTCCATTTAACTTTTTTTTTTGAACCGTTCCATTTAATTTTATTATCTTTTTTTAAAAGAAATTTTATTCTCTTTCTATCACTTATATATTTAATTTCAATATCGTTTAATCATCACAACCTCAGAAGTATTTTTATTCACGCTGTCATTTAATGATACCAAATATTTTTATTTCCTTTCTTCAATCTCGCGAATATATAACACACACATTAACATTTATAGTAACATTTTATGTTTGTCTGTCTGTTTTTTTGTTAAGCTAATGCACATAATTTTTTTTAGTGTTGTTTGGTTGAGTGCTACCTCACTGATTTTTTTAATTATTTTTCAATTTTTATATTTTTAAAAACTTTTAACTATTTTCCAATTTTTTTTATTTTTAACTACTTTCCAATTTTTTCTCCCAAATTCAATTGCTTCTACACTAGCGTTGTGGGAGATTAAGATACCGTTTGAGCCGGGTTTTTTTTCAACTTCTCTACATTTTTAAGGAGAAGTTAGGCCAAATACAATATCAATTAAGTGCTTACTAAAAAAGGTACATTTTTTTAATGCATAAAATTGAATGGAATGAGCTTTGGTCAAAAGTTGTTGAATGCTACTTCAAAAAACTACTTCTCGATAATTTATTTCACAAGCATCTCTCTTCAATTCAAGTTTGAAACCTTTTATTTTATTTTTTAATATTATATTTAAATATGTATTTTTCTTCCATTAAGTTTTTTTTGAACCGTTCCATTTAATTTTTTTTAAGGAGGTCCCATTTAATTTTATTACCTTTTTTTTCAAAGGAATTTTATTATCTTTTTATCACTTATATATTTAATTTCAATATTGTTTAATCATCACAGCTCACAAATATTTTTATACACGCTGTCATTTAATGATACTAAATATTTTTATTTTCTTTCTTCAACCTCGCAAATATATATATACACACACACACATTAGCGTTTAGAATAATATTTTATGTGTGTCTGTTTTTTTGTTACGCTAATGCGTATAGTTTTTTTTGACGTTGCATAATGCGTATGATTATTTTTATAAAATTTTGATTTTAATTAAAAGTAAAATTGTAGATGTCTTTTCTTCAAAAAAGGTCTAGATGCCTAAAAAAATTATACTTATATATATATTTTGCACCTTTATATTGTAACAAACTATGCATATCTTTTTCTTATTCAAAAAAACTAAACATATATGTTTCCATGACACCAACAATGTAACAAATATAATAGGG
>Ga0315914_1003830_pt1 | contig 22683 bp, 10 predicted proteins | sample MpolenodulesMG_FD_203920 | JGI IMG/M metagenome (GOLD analysis project Ga0315914, IMG submission 203920) | Medicago polymorpha root nodule microbial communities from Los Angeles, California, United States - elongated nodules | ecosystem: Host-associated > Plants > Roots > Nodule | place: USA...
AAGTCTAGAAAATCCTAATCGAATACCACTAGACTTTTTTAATTTAAACAAAAGTCTTGATTGAATACCACATGACTTTTTCATCATAGAAAAGTCTTTTAAAATCCTTCAAAATCCCAATTGAATACACCCCCCTACATTTCAAAGATTCATAGCCACACATAACTATGCTCGATAGTTTTGTTAGTTCTGTTAGGATATAGAACATTTATCCCTTCTCAATCTTTCAATAAAAATTTTTGTTCTTTCCAATTCAATTCTTGGGTTCCTATCAGGTTCACTGTCATGTGAATCATACCCATTCATGTTTTCAGAACTTCATTGCATTTATCATTGTATCAATTGTTGATTATTTGATGATTAATGTTTTATCACTATGTTGTCAACTACTTGCTTATGGATATTTTATCGTTTATATCAACTTCCATTTTTTCTATATCTGTTTTTCTTTCTGCTTCTGTTTACTATTTGAAATTTGAATAACATCTGATGTGTTTGTTACCTACTTTCCATTTTGTTTGCAGCATCCGATCAATTGTATGCCTCAACTTGCCTAGCTTTTCTGGTGGATTGAACCCATGGGGTACACCAAACAGAAGGAAGCAGCGTGATGTAAATTTCGTACCTATTTCTCAAATAATTTATTTGTTTCAGTCCTTTGCCCTGTAATTTTTAAAGTCTGTTAGAAGTTGAAGTATTAACAATAATGCAACAACAAAACTGAGGATGCTATCTTGGTCAAATACAGAGAGATTTCACACCTCCATATGTAGATGATGGTCTTATTGAAGTTGTCGGTTTTAGAGATGCCTGGCATGGACTTGTTTTACTTGCTCCAAATGGTCATGGAACTCGCCTTGCTCAGGTATATGGATACGATGAAATAATGTATATACATATTTGCTTCTTTTTTATTTAAAGTTCTCAGAGACAACATTCTTAGTCATGTTTTTCTTTTGGAAATACTTTCCAATAATTTACTTGCCATCCGTACCAATTAATATTATTATTTTATTGATTTTAAAAGTCTAAAATGTCTTGAAATGTTTTTGTCATTAGGCAAAAAGAATCCGCTTCGAGTTTCACAAAGGTGCAGCAGATCATACATTCATGAGGATTGATGGGGAACCTTGGAAGCAACCTCTCCCAGTTGATGATGATACTGTTTTGGTAGAGATTTCGCACCATGGCCAGGTTAACATGCTTGCCACTTATGAATCCAAGTCTAAAAGTGTGTATGATCCATCATCACCTCATCATAATGGTGCTGAAGAAGACGATGATGGTAATGATGAAGACAGTTTAGCAGATGAATTTCGAAAGTTTGGTGCAGCAGAAACATTCAAAATCCCAGATGAGGTAGATATTACTCATCTTAGTTAGGTTTTCCCCTATTAGACCATTCTTTAATATTATGCAATTGACATTGCCTATACAGTTGTTTAGACCTTATATGTATTTATTTATGGTAGCCTCCATCAACTGTATCATCTATTTGCTCAATTCTAGCAGTGTTATGTCTGCAAACATGGTAATTGTAATTTAGAATTGAGATGTAATATTTGATTTGTTCTCAACCTTCCTGTAGTTGAAATATATACTCGAAGTAACTTCTGTCCTTTGCATTCTGCTTAATTGTGGTGGGTTCTAGCTTCAGTGTTTTCCGAGTGACAAAAATGAGAGTACGTTTTAATGAAGTATATGAAAATCTTCCATAAATTTTTCAAATTCAGTGTTTGTTCGTCCATTGAACTCACAAGCCTTAAAATAATGTTCTTAGATACATGCTGCGTTCTACTTGTAATAATTGTAAACCTATTGCAATAACTCACTTGGGGAGAGTTTGACGATTGAATATGATCTTAATATGCACATTGTGGCGTGGCTGAATGAAGACCTGATACATAAGGCCGTGTAATAAAGGAATAGATGACGATACAACTTTATAATAGGAGAAAAATGAAAGTGTTGGTATAAACCAATAACTGATGATAGTAAATTCTAACCAGGAAATTGATGTCAAAGTGAACGCACTCACCGAAATATAAAGTTATTTACTCAGAATGTATGCCTTTAGGCTTGCTTGTTTTTAGAACTGCAAAAATAAATTTGTGACTGCAAGGTAAAACTAGAAAATACATGCAAATTGTGTGAGAAGGGTGAACAAATTGTGGTTTTAGAAGAACAAATACCACAATGTAAACCAAGTACAGTATGAGAAATCATGCTGATTCATGCTTATCCAACTCGTGGATTAAGAAAAGGCGTGTCAAGGATAGGAAATCTTCACTTGGAGATTGTTTCAGAAGAACATAGCTACAGAACAGACAATAGTTTACCCACTCAATTTGTAATGGCCCCATTATTAGCCTTCTGTGGCTCCACCCTTTCTTCTCTTTTCTTCTTCTCCCTGGGGTAAAAAAATCATGTATATGAATCTAAATCTTGCTGAGAAGAACCATCAAGCTGTAATTGTAAATCTGTCTCATCTATTAGACTTTAACTTGTGAATGGCACACTCAGGTTTATAGAGTAGATGAAAATTAGACTTAAACTTGTGAATTGCATATTTATAGAGTAGATGGAATATCAGGTTGTGTCATAGCTCATAAGTAAAATAGTCTGATTCTCACAAATTCAGCGGTAATTTTATAAGCTTGAAACAAGTTCTCAGTTTGTTATAAACAAGTTTTGCAATATCATGTTTTCTAAAAATCAATTATGATGATCTCTAACGTAAAATCAAACACACACTTAGCAAAGTTATAACTGTAGTAACTACAGTTTAGTTAGATCAAATTTAAAATGAAAAGCCATGATGACAGAGAGGAGAACAACTGAAGGGCATTGAAATGTTTAATGTCTACCTGTCAATAAATTCCCTTTGCAGCTCTTTTGCTTGAACCAGCTTGGAAAGCAGCATACGGTACACATCCAAGTCCCGATCAACGCTTCTTTTGTCGATGTTCAAAGCTGCACAAAGCTGTTATGTTGGCACCAAAGATTAACTATCATAAATCCTACAAACATTCATAAAGATGCATGTAATAGACACTTTTATAGTATTGCTACTTAGAGCAATCGTAGGAGGAAAACATATTAGGATAAATCCATTTAATCACTTTAAACTACTTTATTGGAACTTCTAGAGGTTGTTAAAATAAGAACTAGACCTTATAGGTTCAACTTCAATAATTCTATAATAGAAAACTATAATAAAACATTTATTTGAATAATTCCAATTATAAATCATGCATGGTGCCTTGAATAATTTGGGCTACCTTATCTAAAATTGTTGGTTCTGTTGCATTTGCCAATTCAAGAAGGCGAAAAAGGCCTACTGCAAAGAAACGGCTATAACTGAATTCACCCTTTTCTCCTGCTCTTTTTGCAATATCCTTTAAAACCCCTTCAACTTCTCCTTCTTTGGATGAAAACTCAACCAGTGAAGTTGAGTTTTGTGCCTTAGCCCAATCTTCCAACTTCTTTGCATCTACTCTGTAGAGGGTAACATAAAACATCATTTGATGCTGCTTTCATTTATGCTGAAAGATTTTCCTTCAGATAAATTTTCTTGTTATGTAACTAAGTACTAAGCAAAAACATATACAAAGTGAATAGTTTTCTATTCTTTCCGGTTGGGAATAATATGATGCTAACTTAGATTTTGGCAAACAAACTCTGGATTGTGTGCGGTGTGACTGCATGCAGCAGTCAACCACATCAGGGCTGTTGCGGTCTTGATTAGATGGTCTAGAAGTGGCTGATTGCGTGGAATCAAGGGTTGTGACTGCACACAACCCAAACCTCTGCTGGACATAGTCTTCAGTTGCTTACTTACAGCCGTTAATAATTATTATTACTATTATTATTTTTTCAATTATTGAGTCAAAGATTTAGATCAAGAACAACAAAGAGAAAATAAAGAACAATATAGCAAAGGGAAATTAGTCAATCATGAAACCTGTATTGTTCTGGATCTTCCTTCAATGCATTAATATAAGCTTTGAAGATGGTATCTCGCTCCTCTTCACTAGAATACCCTTCCATGAGTTTATCATAGACAGTGACAAAACCAAGAGCAAATACAGAATCATATTGGTATGATGTCTTGTATCTCATTAAATGATGTTGAACAATGAGCTCCTGCAGCACATTGTTATAGATACTAGGGATTGGTCGTTTGTATGCCTTTAGGAAATTTAGCTTTGTCTCAGAAACGCTGGGAACATCTGCAGTAGATGATAACTCATGACCAACTAACGATAATAAGATTCATCGTCTTCTTTTATTTATTTAGTCTTCCTTTTTTTGCAGTAGGTTTAAAAACATAAACAAACTTAATATAAAAAATTTCCCACCATCTCGTACACTCATGCTTATGTTTGCAAACACTATGGTGGACTATTTTGGTAGGTGGTCTATCGTGGACTGGTACTTGAAAATCGTTGGAAATTTTAATGATGGTAGACACTGTCTTTCGAAAATAGAAGGTCTCAATCCACCTTGTCACTTAGACGATGACTTGATCAATCTCAGTTCAACAAAAATAAGGGAAAAAGAATATGCATGCTTCAAAACTCAACTCATATCCGTTTTTACATGTTTTTGTCAAACTGACACAGATCAAGTCATTGTCTCAATTGTAAGGACAAGAAGGACCGAGAGTTTCTACTTCAGAGGGACGTCGTCGATTGCTATTAGAGTTTTGAGAAGTTTATAAAGACCGGTCCATCGTGAACCACCTATCAATGTGATCCACAATAGAACTCACCACTAAAATAACCAAAACATATGCCAAAAAGGATCCCCAAAAGATTACGGTACATAAGATCTAATAAGCTTAATGCCTAATCATGCATGCAACTAACTAACTATTATATCTAGTGTAACTTAACTAACTACTGTAACTAATTATTGTAACTAACAATTATATCTAATTAACATGAAAAAATTACCTCCTTTTTCTAAAACTTGATTTGGAACCAAATTAACAAAAGAACAAACCTGTGACAGAAGACATGCATCGAATAACCATTTTAGAAGCAGAATTGCCAACTCTGACACCAACACAATGGTACGAGAAATCTGTCCGAATTCCAAACATATCAGAAGTTGAAGCAAGGAAACGAGTAGAAGACAAAGTGGATTTTCTCTGTGAGCATTGAGTAGTTGCTGAGAATGACAAAGAAGTTAGTGCAGCCATAACTAGAAACTGAAAGTACAACAAAAGGGAAAAAAGTAGATGCAATATTAGACTCAGAAAATATCCTTCATGGAAAGGAAGGACAAAATTCAGAGAAGGAACTGCATTGCTTTCAAAACATTTGTGTTGGAAACAAAGTATAAGGAAGAAAAAAAAGGACAAAAAAGCTTATCCACACTGTGAAGTCGAAAAGAGGAAACCCAAACCTTTTTGTTGTCGATATTGTAAGGAGTCGCTGACATAATGACACGTAGAGATTTGACATTCAAAATTATTTACTAGTTTTTCTTTTTTTCTTTTACTCAAGGATGATTTTTTATTTTTTTTATGAGAAAAAGTGTTAAATAAAAAAATTAAACAAGGCAAACTAGCCATTTTAGAGCATTTTCTAATCAAAGTTTAAAAGTTGAAGGAAAACATTTTTATAAGAAAAATAGTTAAATAAAGAATTTGAACAAGGCAAACCGACGATCTTACATCATCTTATAATCAAAGTTTTAAAATGGAAGGAAAACATTAAAGAAAATACAATTAAAATATAAAGAAGAGTATATGTGACTTGCTAACAAGTCAACACATAGATTAGTCTTGCCATGCACATGACAAATATATGTTCTTCATCCATTGAGGTGGAGAAAAGAGATCACATCTTCGAGAAGAGGTTGGACAAATGTATTAAGAGATGAGTCAGATGCAACCATATTAACAACAATTAGAGATTCTATTTTAAAAATGATATTTTTGATATTCAAGTGACTCATATCTATTCCAATGTGACATGCATAGAGTTTTACCCTTGTAGTAGTGCAGTATCCAAGTTTATTGTAGAGGCCAAGACTGAACTTACCATGAGAATTTCTAATCATGTGATGGAGGTGTCCAAGAAACCTCAATGCTACGTCTCATGGAATTAGATTAAGAATCCGCATTAAGGTTAGAAGAGGATATAATGAAATTAGCTTTGTTTATAATTAGGCAGAGTAGTTGAATACTGATCACATACTTCCTATTAAACACAAGAGTATTTCTATCTTTTTTCTCCAAAGAAATTTTGTCAGTTGTCAAGTGGCGTACCAATATTAAAAATTGTGATGTTCCAATCAAGCCATTAATACAATCCAAGACTACATACTCACTCAAAACATCTTGGAATATAAGATCATTTCATAATATTTCTCATCTTCGAAGTCACTTAAAACATGCATAATAGTTTTAGGATAGTCACTACATCTAGGACATAAACTATTTTTGGTCAGGGCCATCTTCAGGTTAAATTATATCTAGAACATGCATAATAGTTTCGGGATGCTCATTCACTATGTCAACAACAATTGACTGCCCTCGACATTTTTTAGCAGAAGTTAAATGCCGCTAACACTTTTAAGATTGGTACAATCACATTTTGAGTCAGTTCAACCGATCTTAAAAGTGGTGGCGGCAGTTAATTGCCGCTGAAAAATGTTGAGCGGCAGTTAACTGCCATTGATGTAGTGAATGAACAATTTCATAAGTGATAAGAGTAATTTTTGTTTTAAACTTATAAACTGGGCCTTAATAAAAAAAACACTAAAAACAAAATTTTAAACAAAAGGGTTAAATATTTTTTTTTTTTTGTCCTTATAAATATATCAACTTTTTATTTTAGTCCCTTTAAAAAATTTCTTGGATTTTTAGTCCCCCAGAATTTTTTCATCTTCACTTTTGATCTCTCTCTTTTAACGAAACTCATATGAAAATTCATATTTTTGAATAAATTTATGTAGAAAAGTTTATAATATTATAGGAACCTCTCTAAGAAAAATTATTTTTTTTTAACAAAACATGAATTAATATAAATTTTATATTTTTGGCGGTTAAAAAATCATATTTAATTAATGTTTTGGTAAAAATTCTAATTTTTTTGGGAGAGATTTTTACAATGTTCTATACAATTTCATTAAAAAAAATACAAAAACTACACATGAATTGACTTAAAAAGTAGTGTTTTGGTGAAAATTTCAAAAAAAAATTGGTAGAGATTTTACAATATTCTATACAGTTTCATTAAAAAATACAAATGCTACACATGAATTGACTTAAAAATAGGGAACAAAAAAGTGATTAAAAATTTTATAGAGACTAAAAGTCGAAGGAAAATTTAGAGGGACTAAAACAAAAAGTTTGTATATTTATAGGGGCAAAAAACATATTTACTCCTAGAAAAAAATGACTAAAAAAAAACACACCACCCAAGGTTTGAAACAAGTACTAGGCGCCTAAAAGCACTCAACATGCCACTCAAAACTGCAACTTGTTTGAAATTATTTAGCTTTGACAGTTTATAATGAATATTTTTCGGTCTTATATGTAAAAAAAAATATTATAGGTCCCAAAAAATTTGAGCCTAGTGGTCTAGCCCAACCTCAACGGGCTTTGGGCTGCAACTTGTTTGATGTTATTTAGCTTTGACCTTTATGATATATTTCATCATTAATTAAAAATTTATCTTGAGCTATTTTTTATAGAAAAAAAAAATGAACTTTGTACTTGTTCGGACCTGGCCAAGACCAGATGTGTTGGACAATGTCATGTGATTTGTTCGGACATAGGATGTTCACTATGTATTATACCATAAGCGGACTCGAGAGAAATTTCCATATGTAGTAAGGTTCTAATTAAGGAAAGTCTTACTTTCCATTAGACGAATGCTTAAATACTATACTCTTCTCGAAAGCATCCTAAAGTATAAGTTGATTGAGAACTTCCCAGTTCCATGACCATCCATAGTGTATTACGAGATAGAAAAATCCATTTGACTAAGTGGTAAGGAATAGGGTCAATATGTTATGAAGGGGGTACGATCAGTTTGGTGCAAGAGTTTAAATGTGATTCAGGAAGTTGTTGGTATGGGTGTGGGGAGTTGGTTGGTGATAATATTTACGGGATGTAGATGATGGATCATCTACACTGTTTTGGGGGATCCTTGGATGGAGGGAGCAACGCTAAATGTGAGGTTCAGAAGGTTGTATGAATTATCTGAGAATAAATTGGCGACAATCAGGGAGATGAAAACCGTAGGTGGGGGAAGGGTTGGAGAGGCGTGGAATTGGGGAAGGATATTATTTTCCTAGAAGGAGGATCATGTGAGGGTGAGGGAGTGTTGTGTGCTATTAAATTCTTACCAGTTCTTGGTTACGACGACTCATAACATTCAGGTTGACATTTCCAACAGTCTTTGGCTTAAACAATTGCTCTCATGGTTAATCTTTTTACTTGTTGGCTACTTCTCAATCGTATTCCAACCAAAGATAATTTGTTCAAAAGGGGGGAGCTTCATAGTAACGATCAACAATGTATCAGAGGTTGTGGTATGTTTGAAGATGTCGATCACTTATGCGTCATGTGTGAGTTTTTTGGCAGAACTTGGTACTTGATTACTAAATGACTTGGCTTTGTTACTATAACCTCGGGAAATATAGTGGATCATCGTATACTTTTTGAGTGTATACGTGGCTTTTCAAGCACGTTCGTTTCGTCATTTGGCTCTCTCGTGTGTAGGTCATTTGAAAAGAAAGGTACATGCGTATTTTTCGAGATAGAGAGGAAAATTTGAAATTGTCATGTGACAAAATTAAGCTTCAGTATTACAGGTGGTTGAAAGCGAGATATGCAAGTTTCATTTTCGACTACCATTATTGGTGGTGGTTTAGTCCTCTTCGACGTTTAAGTGTAATTAATTAGCTTGCTCTTTTTTTTTTTCTTTCTGTTTACTCAAATTAGCACTTTGATCTTGTAGACTGTTATCAAGTTTGTTCTGTCTCGTCTTGTGCTAAAAAGACTTTTTGGTTTGGTCAATATATTCAAATTTTAGCTTCTTAACAAAATGGAATCTGGTTTTAAACTCGTTTACAAGTATAAAATTATACTCAAAGTAAAAAACATTAACTAATTACAAGTTTGCAGAAGGCCGATAAACATGAAAATTCAAATTCAGAAGAAGTTTAATATTTATAATTGTAAATACATTTGATTATAGTAAAGCGGATACTATATTGTACTAAATTATTTTCTTAAATACTGACATAAATTAAAAATATGAATAGTAAGAATGATGTTTAATTAACTGAGTGAATTTCTCAACGTCTAAGATTCCATTTCTCCATATATCAATCATGGTCGATTAGTCAATACAAAATGTTGTTTTCATTTCAAATGCATGCGGTTTTTAAATCGGGTATCAAGTTTTAAAAAACGAATGAAATTTGATTTATAAAGAAGAATCGAGTCAAGTGGAACGGCTACTTTTCTACACCATTAAATCTAATTTTCGATAGTACTTTGAATATGAATGCTTAAAACAGAAAATAATATATAGAAAGATAGAAGAATATTGTGAAAACTTACATATAAATAATCAAAAACGGATTTTAACAAGGAGAAAACTAACAATTAATATACTAACATTTGTCTTAAAAAACATATATAAATAACAAGTATTTTACACAAATAAAGGAACAAAAGATAAAAAAAAAATTATCTTAAAATTTGTTTTGAATATGACAGCTTTTAAAATTTTAAAAATAAATATACAAGATAAAAAATTTATACTTGATTTTTTCAACGGGTGCTCTTTGAGCATTTGTTAACATTTTCTAGAGAAATGTTGCAAGTTAAATAACACTGTCATGGTTTGGAATGGTCAGTGTATCAGAGTGAGTATTGTAGGTAGCTAGCTGGCATGGTTTGGAGTGGATAAGAGCAAACTTTCTACATTGCAGTGAATGTGATCTTCTTCACTCTTCAGATAGGGAGGAGGCATAAAATATCAACACTCACCAGCGTGTTGGACCACGTGCTTCAAAGACTGCATCAAATTATGAAACAACGCTAAGGACAAGTGATTATTATTTATTAACACTTAAGTATCTAATTTCTCTAAAAAAAAAAAAAACACTTAAGTATCTCATGTTCTTATTTACTCGTCAACAAAATTTGAATAAAAGTTATCTATTTGATTTTCCTTAATAAAAAATTATCCATCAAATTAAAATCCTTCATTTGTCTCTTAATATTTATGTTATTAACCTAAATAAATGAATAAATGATTTTGAATAGTAATAATTCAGATGAATAACCTCTACACATGTTTTATTGATGAGCAATGTAGTTGTCATATTCCCATATTTTATCAAACTCACGAAAATAAACTTTCTATTTTAAAATCAAAATTTGGATCTTCTATTATTACATTTGTTGTAATTTTTTTTAGTCATAACTTTGATTTTTGTCCTAAAAGATAGTGATTTTTTTATTTATTTTTGCCTCAAAAAGGTGAATACTAGACCTAAATGTGGTATTTATCATAAGATTCATGACTGAGGTTGTAGCTAGTTCAATATTTGAAACATTTTTTCCCGTTTCACTTTCTATTCAATTTTGAAACAAAATCTTAGGAAAATATTATTGAAGTGTAGTAAAATAAAGTAGAATATTTCCAAATAATTAACATTAAATTATTGTAATATAGTTTAGAATAAAATGTAAAAAATAGAACATCTAGTGTGCTATACATCATTTTTACATCTATTGTGCATATTTTATTCTTAGGAGGTATTCTATTTTTATTTTTTATTTCCCTCCTGTTACATATCATTGAAAGTGCAAAGTTGAATCATTTATCTTTTTGAAAATGTGCAAATTTCAATTATGCAAGTGTGCATAATACTTACTGTTAATCACAATTACAATTATGATATTTGTATATTTTATATTCTTTAACAACTGATTGTCTCTTTATTTATATCTTTATATCACATCATCAACTTATCACATTTTCTCAAAAAACAAATCATCAATTTATCACATCTATCACACTATTCTCTTTTATTTCTTTTTCTTTCAAGATGTATACATCCAATGAGATGTCTACCAAACATTTTTCTTAATAGTATACACATTATTTTATGACAAGTGTCTAAACTATGTGATCTGAAGGGTTATTTTATTAAAAAAAATTATAAGATTTAAACAAAGTAATTGAATTTAAATAATTAATAAGCTTTAGGTAAAGATTAATTATTTGGAAGAACTCAAATTTAAATGTTTGCAGAAACATTTTTTAGTCTGAGTTTAATTTTTTTTTTTAAGAAGGCAAACATGTCCATCAAAATTGATATCGGTATAATAATTAAACTTGAGATCTTAGAGGAACACACTTCTAAAGTCTTAAGTCAACATCACTAAACCAATCCGAATAGTTTAGTCTGAATTTACTTATCTTTCATTCCTATTCCAGATTTCCAAACTCCATAAGGTTAACCTTTTTTTTCCAAAGGTTTAACCCTTTTTATTCACCAAAGAACAAACTGTAAGATTTAAACAAAGTGTAATTTAATTCAAGTTATTAATGAACTTCGGTTAAAGACTAATTATTCAAGAGAACTCAAGTTTAAATTTTAGTATTAACAATGTTTAGTCTGAATTTACTTATTTTTCGGTCGTACTTCAAATGTATAGGCCCCATCCCTCATGAAATATACGAAGGTTAAGATAAAAAATAAAATAAAAAAAAAACTTATCCAAAGGTTAAGATAAAAAAAAAAGCTTAAAAAATTAGCTGTATCATTTCTATTTCTGTATATAATACAAGGCAATGCCTCATTTTATGCTTGAGTAGTTGAGATCTCTCTCTCTTTTATATTCTTTTAGAACAAGTTGTTTTCTTTAATCTTTCTTGTCCCAAATCTAATCTATATATCTAGCACTCTTTCCAAAAAGTTTAAGAGTGAACTAACATAATTGTTTGAAATTGGAAAAGATTTAAAGGGATTTATATGAGCTAATAAGATATTCTCCAAGTTGTTCCAAACATGGAGGAGGCAATCAAAGATGGATCACAAAGAAAAAACTTTATTAGTTCTCACAAAGGCTCCTCAAGAGTACAACACTTTCCCTCTAAATCAAAGAACCATGTGTTTCATCAAGGTGGTGCCAATGTTGATGCTGTTGATAGATTTAAAAAAGCAGAAGAATCTCTTAGAACTGTGATGTACTTGAGTTGCTGGGGTCCTAACTAAAGGTTAATTAAATTATCATATATATAGCTAATGTTTTGTGTATTGTACTATTACACTTTGCCATGTTTTAGTAGTGATTTTTGAATATATATGTAGTAGCTGAATTTTCTTAGAGTTTTGTAAATATCAAGTAAATGTTCCTATTATGTGAGTGTTGGAGTGCTTATATATATCGTTATAATATTTGATAGTTGTTTATGAAAATTTACAGACTGAGATTGAATTAAAAGTTATGCTTGGATTGGATTTATGATGCTGATTTGTGACATGGAGAATATATAGTTGTGTAATTATAACGTAAAAGAGATAGTGAGATTGAGGCTAGTTGCTTGATATTTAATATTTAAGTTGAGAATTCCAAATCCATCTTTATCCAAAACAGCACTTAATGATTCATGAGGTGATTTGAACGTAATGTCGACAGACAATAATTGGAAAACACTCAAACCAGTATAGTACTAGCAGTAATAGTATATAATAATTGTTTTCATTTGGTAAAGAGTCGATTCATATTTAATAAGAACAATGCTATACAAAACGAAGATTCCTTCCCGAAAAATTCACAAAGCAAACGTGTCTTATGTATAAGGAAAAGAGAAACAGGCTGGGTCATGGTTTAACCAACCAATAAAAAACGTTCGTGAAGAATTCTATATATATTTTGTCGCTATATCCATTATTTCCCATTTAACTATAATGCAAGTTCAACTTTAAGTGTCAATGTAAAATTCTTGTTGATTGATAGTTTGAAAATATCTATGGCATCGCCTCTGTTTGCTTTTGTGAGTCATTGATATTCAATTCATCTAAACTTTTTTAATTAAAAAAAATACATGATAATTCCCTTTCTTTTTTTCCCTTTAGAAGATTGATATTGGAATGAGGACAAACCCCAAACCATATAATATCTACATCAAATATGTTCAACCCTTAAGTCTAACCAATTGTATGAGATTTTTAATCGTTTGGTCTATGATTCGATAAAAACACGTATATGTTTAAAGGTAACAATAACACTTCTTTAAATGAATCTTAATTAACTCGAGTGATTAGTATTAAAAATATAGACCAATCATTATTTTCAAAATACAAACAAAATGTGCTGTGAAAAAAGAAGTATGGTGGTATTTGATGGTTTTCTGAAGACTGAAGTATATTTTGAAAATGTGGGTATGGTATTGAGAATGTATAGATGCATATGTAAGTAGCAATTGTCGTGTTATAACTTTCATTTTCATTATCAGTATATAGTAGACAATGAATGATATTATGATAGTTTAACGGTTCTGCCAAGTGCCAAGTATTCGATCTTGTCATTTTTTAACATGTCTCTGTCAAGCACCTTAGTTTCTTCTAAGTCTGAGCCACCTCTTCAAAATTGGATGATTTATGAACACTTTCTGATTTTCAGTTTTGTAAATAAGGAATAGAGTTTTTTTTTTTTTTTTAAAAGTAAATCAGGAATAGAGTTATGTCGATAAAGTAATATTCACCCGATATGAATTATTAAAGACCTATTTTAGTTCCTCACAATTTCTTGAAGACTTAATTCAGTCTTCAACAAATATAAAATTCAAATTGATCCCTGACATTTTCATATTATGAACAAATTAATCCATGATTCATTATAATAGAGGAACTAATTTATCTCATTTATAAAAATGTCAAGGACAATTTAGGTTTTATTTTTGTTAGAGACTAAATTGAACCGTCAAAAAATTGTGAGAGAGCAAAATGAGTCTTCACTCTAAAATGTTACTATCAGGTTAGCTGAGTACTAGAGTTCTAATCAAAGTCTAGTTTCTTTTTTTCATTTTATGAAATAAAATCCAAAATTTAAACTTCAAAATTATTGATTGTGATTGTGAATGTAAACCAGGGCTTTAACATCACGTTGCATCATTACATCGTATTAAGAAACATTCGCACAAGTGATATAAAATATTTTATCTTCATCTAAAATCTTGAAGCAATGCGTTTACAAATGATTTTATATGTTGTTCAATCTAAACTTTTTTATCCAATGTAAGATTTAACTCACATTTATACATTACAACTGCGGTATGTATTAAGATTGGACAAATCCCACAAAAATCTGAATTCAATTCCCATCACAATAACAAAGATCTTGTGAGATGATAAAATGTAAGTACATATGTTAATAATTTTCTAACAATTATTAACCAAAAAGAGACAAACTACATGTACATAAAAAAATGTCTAAAAAAAAGAAAAGAAAAATGATGGATTGATCTTAATATTGGAAGAGTATGTATGTGTGTGTGAAGAGCTGTTTATATAATTCTATTTAACAAGGTCCAAACAAGTATAATTTATAGGATAAAAAAAATAAAATTGGTCAAGTAGTCTAGTGGTTAGAGTTCATCTTATAAGGTGAATAAGTGAGGTGTATGGAGTTCGAACCCGCCCCTGCATATAACAATGTATTATCCCTGCCAACTGAGTTATGCTCATGGGGACCAAAATTAAGTGGCTTTTAAGTTAATTATATGGTTAAAGTAAACAATTCATGTATGGATAAACTTGTCGTTTCACCAACCTTATAATTTGTGTCTGTATAAACACACATACGCATAATTTAGATGATAAGAATGTGATTATTTTTCCTCAAAAAGAATGTGATTATTTAAATTTAAATAAGATGTTCTAAAAAAAATAAATTAAATAAGATGAAAATCATCGTGACTACCATATTTGGATTAAAACGGATAGATATCAATCAAGATAAAAAATGCGCTTAACATTTGTTTAGTATAACCTGCCTAAAAAGCCTTTCTTTATTATAAATAAAATGCATTTTAACATTCACTATAAATAAACTTCCTTCAAAAAAAAAATCACTATTAAACTATTCGTTAGTTTAAGTACATGAATGTATTTAACAAAGACCCCTGTACTAATGAAAAAAGGACCCTTGAATAAGAATTAGTATTATTTTACTATAAGGTCAATTATTTTGGTCGAAAATCCATTTTAATTTCAACAATGCTTTTTTATTCATGTTGAATATCATTTCAATACCTATGTGAATCTTAATGTTTTAATTGAATTAAGGTTAGATAAATTTTTGGTCCCTCTAAATATAATAATTTTAAGTTTTAGTTATTTTAGAATTTTCTTTGCTTTTTAGTCCCTTTAAATTTTCTGTTTTCAATTTTAGTCTTTGTTTTCTTACAAAAGTTCACGTTTCGTGATTCAAAAGATTTTTTCGATGGAGTTGGCCTGGTAGTATTGTCTTGGGACTTGGGATTGTGCTTCTCCTCAAGGTCTCATGTTCGATTCTCTCCGGTGTCAATTTGGGTGAACTAATTTAGCTTCTTCAAAAAAAAAAAAAAATTTCGATGACATATTATTGGTAAGGCCATAAAATATTATTAGTTCAATAATTTAAATATTTGACCTTAAATTTAATTTGGCGTTATAGATAAATCAATAAAGATTAAATAGTTAAATTATTTAACTAATGGTATTTTAAAGTCTTACGATTAATATGTCATGAAAAAAGTTAGGAACCTAAAATTGAAGAAACTTTTTAGAAGGATAAAACTAAAATTTGATATTTTTAGAGGAGCTAATTGGTAAATAAATGTTTTTTTAGGATTGGACTCTAACTTAGGAGTTTATAACACTCACACAGACCACATACGATATCAAGAACCATAAAAAGTGGATAATTACTCTTTAAACATCAATGATCAAAATACCTCCAACGACGGTTAACTGTCATTCATTCCTAAGCTAAATGTTATAGAACAAACGACTGTTAACTATTGTTAGGGATATCAAATGTCATTCTAAAAAGTGCATGAAAAGAGAAGCCCAAGACCATCAGAAAAGTATTTGGCTGTTATTTAACTTTCTCTTTTGAAATAGAAAACAAAATAGTGTTTATTAGTACAAAAATGGATAAGATTTTTTTTAAGTCTATTCAGTTAAAATGATAATGAACATAGTTTTTTGTTAGAGGGAATAAATAAACATAGTTAATCATGATAACCTTCACCTTAAATATGTTACAGTCACCAAATACGGAAGGTAGACAAACAAAGCTAAAAAGAACCGGGGCTTGTAGCTAGCGGTATTTGCACAATTACATCTCGAGGAATTTGATCATCTCCTCATATATCAAAATTCCCTAAACATCTTTAAGAGTATGTTTGAATGAGGAATGTTTGAGGGAATGTAATATTTTGAGGGATTTCAAATATTTTGAGGAGAATTTTATTATTTGGATAATAATTTGAAGAATTTTTAAAATATGGAAATTTATGAAGTATTTTGTTCAAGTCAAATTTAGAAAATCTGAAATGACACCTAAAAACTAAGAATTTCAAATTTCTTCATTGTTAAAAATTTTCAAATTCTGCATTTTGATCCTCAAATTTCCCAAAATTTTCAATTTGACCCTAATAAATTTCAAAAAATTGCAAATTAGCCCCTCAAAATTTTCAAAAATTAGAATTTGACCCCTCAAATTTTTGAAATTTATAAATTGACCCTTGCTATCAATTTCCAAATTTGGCCCAAAAAATTAAAATTTATAAAAGTTGCCCAAAAATCTGATAATGAAATTTTTTATTCCTCCATCCAAACAAAAGTATTGAGAAATGAAAATAATTTAATTGAATCATTTAAATTGGCTAGAATTCTAAATTCTTTAAAATTTCTCAATTACCTCATCCAAACACATTCTAATTTCATATTGATGATTTTAGGGCACAGTCTTGGGTTCAACAAGATCATATTTTGAGAGACAGTAGGATATGTGGTATGGACCCGAATTTTGATAATGTTTTGGATTGTCTTCGTGGTACGATTCCAGATTTTGACGTTAGCAGTTTTACTTGCAAGGACATCGTCTCTCCTAAAGCACAACATGTTTTGGCAAGTGCTCTTTTTATTAAAATTGTTTAAGATATGGAAGTTCAGTTTGAAATGACCACTAGACAGAAGACAGTTTTAGGATGTTTGCAAGCAGCACGTGCTCAAGATTTTCTTCTAGCTATTCTGATTGATGGGTTCGGTTAGCATATGTCCATAGTGGAGTATCGTACTATCCTTCGATATTGTCTTATGATTCCACTATTTCCTATTGATGAGGTGTGCCCTGTTTGTCGTAAGGCATATCTGGATACCTTTGGGGAGCATGATGTTCATTGTAAGGAGCTTCCTGACATTAAGTACAAGCATGACTTTGTTAGGGATACACTTTTTGATATATTCAGGCGGGCGGGAGTATCAATGAAGAAGGAGGCGCATGTGAATTCTCTGACTGACCCACTAGATAGACGATCGACACTTAGGCCTGCGGATGTTATGGTGTACAAATGGGTAGGATAAAAACATGCATGTGTGGACTTGACTGGGGTACTTGTGGGACTAGGGGTCGGGGCTTTTAGGGTAGGACATGCAACCCTAAAAGTTGCGTCAAGCAAAGTGGTCAAACATGACTAAGCGTGTTCTCACAATCAACAGTTTTTTTTTTTGAAAAAATCAACATGCTTTTATACCATTTGTTTTTGACACTTTCGGCTTCCTAACATCAGAGGTCGTTGACCTTCTACATAGAGTCCAAAAGGTTATGAATAACAATGTTATGTCTCCTAGGTCCATGAATGTTGTGTTTACAAGAATTGGTTTTGCCATCCAAAAAGATTTAGCGGCACTGTTTGTTGCTCGCTTGCCTCTTATTCATGTGTAAAAAAAATAAAAAAATTTGATGATTTTATCGATTAAAGTTGAGTGAATAAGCAAATACAGCAGTCACTCACTCTGATTCCACTCCTTATCATCCAATAAGGGACAATTTGATATAGTACAACAAGTGTATGTGAGCTAGCCAAATACGAAGTACTTGTTTTCAATCCTTTTCCTTCAATTCTAAACTAACACGAGACATAGAGTGGCCCTCTTGGATTTATGCCCCCACCCCATCATCATTTATGTCTTTTTTTTTTGGTCGAATCATCATCATTTATGTCTTGATTAAATAAACAAATGGTATCCCTCCCAAAACTACGGGTCCAAATTTGCTATATTATGGGCTTATTGCAAAACCACGTGTATATCTAGCATGTATACTCCAAACCACTTGTATTGTAATAAATTAATAATAACAAAACCGCACAAGGTAAAAGCAAAGGCCTCACGTATATAAGCACCACTTGTCATAATAAACCTTCAATTCAAGTTTCAACTATTGTTATCATAATACAGTGAAATTCTAGCTATTTTCAATATGTGTGCAACAAGAGGAGCTTTGGTAGTAGCAACAAGTGTTGGATTGGTGGAGACATTGAAGGATCAAGGGTATTGCAAATTGAACAACAACATCGTGAGATCAATGGCACAACATGTGGAGAATCAAATGAGATCCTTGTCTCAAACCAATATGTGTCCTAATTCTTCTTCAACAATTTCAAAAAAGCTTAGTGATGAGAATAAGAAGAAAGCAGAGGAGTCTCTTAGAACCGTTATGTTCTTGAGCATATGGGGTCCCAATTGTTAGAACAATACATGAAAACAAAATTGGCATAATGCAAAACTGCAGAAAAATATGGTGTCACTGAAATATATCAAGCCATGTATTTCTGTATAAAACTTTTGAGCTGAGTGCTCTTAAGTTAAAAGAGCACTATTGAGGTTGGTGCGTGCATGTGTATTTCGATCGATTAGATTAAACGCGGGTTTTGTAAATTTGCTATCAATAAAAACTTGCTAGCTTATTCCATGAAAATATTTGTGTTGTGAATTTATTCTCGAAATTTTCCTCCAATTTTGAATTTGAGTGAGAATATAAAACTCTTCACGTCAGAGAGCATTATTCAAGGGATTAACACAACATGATCATATTCATATGCTAACTAGAAGCTCATGCAAACACAAATAATGTGCAAGTGATACTCATATAGAATTGTATTTCCTTTATATTTCTTAGGGGTTTGTTTCCTTTACGTTATCAGCTAGTGTATGCTTCATGTTTGAACAAAGTTTGTCAACTAACTATAATGAATTTTTTTTCATATATACTGAGATTTTAAAATATCATTTTTTTAAAGGTTTTTTTCTTCTTCATTACACATGAATAGAAGGAAAGTGCGTAACAAGCTGTGCCGCTAAGATAAGGAAGATTTCAACTAAACATTTATGAAATTGGACTTTTCAAAAAAAAATTGATGCAAATTGGACTCTTCACATTACATTCTAAGTAAGTGTTGTGAATCCAAAATCTACTAGTAATTTGTAATCTGAGTCATGCACCGTAATAATTTAGATTTACTAAACAATTGTTTCAGGATAGCAAATCTTGATTCCACTCATATAATATATTTATTTTTTCAAAGAACTGTTAAATCATTGTTAATTAAACGATATAAAGTTTTTTTATAAGCAAATTTGTGGACAATTACAAGGAAATTAATTAACCTTATTGGAATTGCTTAAAAGAAAATATTACTTGTACAACTTATTCCATTCGTAATGTTATTTTTTTTAATATGATATCATGTTCATAATTCATATTTTATTATTATTCCATTGAGTACTTAATGACATCACCAGTTATTCCTTAAAAGTTTATATCTATCTTCCAATAAATTCTCACACCTTATTATCCACACCAAATTTCAGCTGCATGCACCAAATTAAATATCTTCACCTGCTAGTTTTCATGGTTTTGGCTTTTTGTCTCATATTACAAACCATGGTTCCGTACAGTACTAAACGATTCTATAATGTAAACAATGCGTGTGCGTTGAGGATAATCACGATATGAAGCACTAAAATAACACAAATTTTTGGTTAAGCAATGAGTAATGGCAAAATGCAAGTTGCGTGGTCCTACAATTACAAGTAAAGTCCAAATACAAGGACCCAAATATAACCCACAAAACCATGTGCCTTATTCTTTCCACCTACATTAATACTAGATCGCCCCCACAGCTTCTGGTTTTCCTCCCAATTTGTTGTATGATTTGATTGTTGGAAATAAACTGAATTTGAAATCTGAAAAGTTTAATGGGGTTGCCACACTAACATTTAGGTTTGATTCTCCTCCACCAATAACTGTATATTGGATACAATAGAAATGATTAGCGAATCCCCTTCAAGATATTAAGAGTCACTGATGTGTATTGCACAAGCACACCAATCGTATCTCTTAACAGTATTTTACAGATTTATGGTTCCAACAATTCACTCATGCATTAGAGAATTGATGGATGATTTAGAGTAAAAGAATGAGGGAGAATTATGTTGTTAATGTAACAAAATTCGTGTCCAAATTGATGTCCAAATACCAAACATTTATAGTGCATTATATGACCTTCACATGAGAGAAAACACCCCTTTGCCAAAGGTTATGATCATATACATCGGATTTTTGACTTGAATCAATGTTATGGTTCATTAAGCACCCTTTTGCCAAAGGTATGATCATATACATCATATTTTTGACTTGAATCAATGTTATGGTTCATTATCTATCGATAAATAATAATGTTCCAATGTATATGAATGATTCACATGAAGAGTTACAACTTTTGGTGAAAAGTTACAACTTTTGATTCTAAAGTGATTACATTATTTTGAAAATCACCAACAATCCCCCACTATTTTCAAAATACTAAATCTCATTAATCCGGAAATTTCATGCCTTCAGATAATGGTATCTCATACTTGATGCTACTCAATTATTAGACTTTTGCAAGAGCATGAGCATTGCCATTAACTTGTTGTCCAGTAAGAATCCGAAAGTTATCTTAACCTTCAAGTATGGTACGAAATTAATTCCTTAATGAGTGAGCCATTTTATGGTCTATTTGTTTTAGCTATGCGCCATCATCACCAACTAAATGTTTACAATTTATCTCAAAACTTATATTTGGTATTCCAACTGAGGTAATTCATTTGGTAAATTGTAACAATCACCAAACTTCATCTTCTGCAATTCGAATAGGGCCCTGAGCCAACGAGCTCTTGCCATGATAAGATGTCAATCCATATTCATCACACAAGTTCCTATTCCCACACAATTTCGGTGTAGAAAAATTGCACCATGCACATTGAACTTCACGTATCCATTTGGAGAGGTGTAAATTTATGATTAAAAGTGGTGAAAAATATTTTGTTGTACCTAGTCTGCAAGCATGTTGTCAAGGATGTAACTCTTTAGATGCTCGAGAGATAACCTATATAACCGTTTTCAAGGGTGACCTTGCGGGCAGGTGGGTGGGGAGGGGCAGAATGCTATATATCGAACATCCGAAAAATACACGCGTCGACCTTTCATAACAACGGCAAAGAAATTATAGTCGGTCATGGTCGGAATACACATGTTATCAACTAATGACATTTTCGCGATACATTCATGAGAATAATTTTCGCTACATAAAGCATTTCCACTAAAAAAAAAAATACAAAGCCTTTGGCATCAAACATGAGATTTTTTAAAATCATGCATAAGTAATTTTGTTGTCACTACGGCTTACACAAGCATGTACGAAAAGAAAAATTGCTGTGTCTAAAAAGCAATGATATATTCATAAGCTAGAAAGATATGCCAATTTAAGTGAGGGAATCACAACACTCACAACTTGAAGGACAATCAACACCTTTATTCAAAAGTTGTAATCTATTATAGTGTGTTTGGATTGTGAATGTTTTGAGGTAATGTAATGTTGATGATTTGAGTTCACCAATCGCTCCTCAAAAACACACGCTAATAGATTACAACTTTTGGAGTTCACCAATCGCTCCTCAGAAACACGATAAAAAGAAAGTTTCTACACGACATCGTTTGAAGTCAAATTTTAGAATAGTTTTTTTTTCTTCATATATTATACACTGTACTTACCAACTGGGTTAAACTCACACTTATAGTTTGGGCAATAGAATTTCTAAACAATTTTATAAGCATCTAAAATTTACATCTCATTATTGAAGATCGTGACTCTGTAATTTACTCGATTACTACCGTTCATGTTAAGCAAACAAACTTTTTATTTCTATCATAATTGATACTCGGTGATTGTAAAATTTGAAATTTGTTCAATGTTTATACAATATATTTTTTAATATTTGAAGAAAAAAATTCTCAGGATGGAGAAACCTGCCCTGCCCCATATATGTTTTACTTTGTTGATATTGTATTGTTACACATTCATATTTAATTTTTTAGAGAAATATAGTTAACATTCATGATTTCACCCTTTATGAGACTTTGCAAATCCCAATTCCTATTCTAATAAAGAGAAACGGGAAAAGAAAATTCAAAACATTTTTAATGAAAAAATATAATCCATTTTTAGTTTAGCCTTCCTAATAAGATCCTAAAATATAATATCATCACAAGTCTTAAACAAACAAAAATATCACCTATTTATCTCCAAAACCACTAGACCT